>Ga0066825_10000265_pt1 | contig 17300 bp, 13 predicted proteins | sample ETNtaG_6_FD_65608 | JGI IMG/M metagenome (GOLD analysis project Ga0066825, IMG submission 65608) | Marine microbial and viral communities from oxygen minimum zone, Eastern Pacific Ocean - ETNP201306SV45 | ecosystem: Environmental > Aquatic > Marine > Oceanic | place: Pacific Ocean: Eastern...
ATTGATCCGATTAAATTAAGGCTAGCTGAGAAGCGTGCTGCGCTAAAACCTGGTAGCAGCCTTACAGAAATTGCAACAGCAGCCTATGAAGCCAAAAAGGCAGAACTAAAAAATGATGGAATAAATGCTCGCTGGTTCAGTCCGCTGCAATTACATGTTCTGCCTAAACTGGGAAAGCTAAGCGTTGAAGACATTACGCAACAAGATATTGCTGATGCACTTCAACCCATCTGGCATCAAAAAGCTGCAACAGCAAAGAAGGCAATTGGAAGATTAAGTATTGTTTTGACCTATGCCGCTGCTGCCGGTCATGACGTTGATCTTAACGCTATTGCCAAAGCAAAAGCGCTCCTGGGTAAGCATAGACATCAAACACAAAACATCCCTGCCCTGAATTGGCGCCAGGTTCCTGACTTTTATGCAAGCCTAAAAGAACCAACAATTATCCAGTTAGCGTTAAGACTTCTGATTTTAACAGGTGTTCGTAGTTATGCCATTCGATATGCGCATGTTGATCAATTAGATGGTGATACATGGATTATCCCTGCTGAGAATATGAAAGGCCAAATTACTCAGACGACAGATTTCCATGTCCCTCTCTCTTCTGAAGCTCAAATTGTCATAAGTACTGCCATGCATTTTGCACGTGATGGGTTTTTATTCCCGGGCATACGCTCTGGGGTGATTTCGGACGCCTCATTGGCACGCCTCATGGAAAGGCGCGGAATGACAGAGCGCCCCCATGGTTTTCGAAGTAGTTTAAGAACTTGGCTGGCTGAAACGACAAACGCTAGTGAGCAAGTTGCAGAAACCATTCTTGCACATAAAGTAGGAACAAAAACTATTCGAGCTTACCGACGTACAGATCACTTTGAAGAACGTTCAGTGCTTATGGAACGATGGGCCAGACATGTCACCGGAGAGGAGAATGTCATTGAACTCACAAGATAAGTCGAACGAAAACTTTCTTGATGAGTGGCTCATTGAGCAGGGTTTTCCCACTAACGTTCCATTTCAGATGAAACTTCTCACTCACATTGGACACCTACAGACTGAAATTGACAGATTAAATCCCAAGAAAACCCGCGGAGCTCCCCAAAAAAAGATTACGAAGAATATGCTGAGAGCCAACAAATACCTATCGGCAAAAGAAGGGCTTATTAAAAGAGGACACGAGAATCCTACCGACAAGGATGTTATTGAATATCTTATTCAGGCTTCGAATATTCTTTATGAGTACAACGCCATTTCGAGAGAGGACAGAGACCTTTTCACATCGGTAGCACCTAAATCAATCCAAAATAACATCAAACGAGGTCTACGGGAACTTGACGAGTTCTTAAAAAAATAGAGCTATTTAATTGAGAATGCGTTTAAGACGTTCATGTACATAATGGGGTGTATCCAATCAAAGAGGGTACACCATGAACAAATATTTATCATTTAATCAACTCCAATCCAAACTCGGAGATAGATCTCGCTCAGCAATATATAATGACTTGGAGAGTGGACGCATTCCAAAGCCACTAAAGATTGGCCGAAGGTGCTACTGGAAAGAGCAGGACATAGACGCAACCATGGATAAACTCATGGAAGCCTCCTCATGACTGATCTGCTTCAAAGCCCCCCACCCCCAGTCAACACCCGGGGGGTGGTTGGTAATACCAATCACTCACACCGGGAGCGAGATGATACGTACTCAGACGTTATTGTGGAGTGCAGAGACAACTGGCGTATCATCCGATGCAAGCGCGGTTTGCAATGGATCATTCAAAAGAGGTCAACTAGGAGGCCGAACCGAGGCGTCTTCATCGGGAAGAGCTTTCATACTACCAGAGGGTCTCTTCTTGATGCGTGTTCGACGTTACAGCTGCTGGATAACCCCAAAATACTCAGAAGCTTGCTCGATTTGCCTGAGCGTCCCGGAGATTTAGTCAAAAAATAAACCCAAGGCACGGTGACCTCGGGCTTAGTATCTTTACAAAATCACTATACCCCTTCGAGCTCCGTGTCGCAACTAAAAGGATGAAATAATGGCATTCAATTGCGATGTAAAACTGGTTACGGAACTGCTTGGTTTAAAGCCAAGTTCAACAAGCCCTTATGAGCTTCGGTTTGGCAAGAAGGGTTCGTTATCCGTTAACCTAAAAAATAATATTTGGTTCGATCACGAGCAACATATAGGCGGCGGCATATTAGATCTTGTCATTAGAGAAGGGAAAGCCACGGATAGGCATGCTGCAGCTAAATACCTAGAGGAACAGGGCGTCATGACCAATGACCTTTCAGCTCCCAGATCACCTCCAATATTGCGGGCGCATATATACCGGGATCATAATGGCGAGCCAATTAAGAAAGCCGTAAAATACAAAAATGGTGAGTGGAGGCAGTTTGGTTTTTTCGATGGTGATTGGAAGCCAACCGTCAAGAATTTACCGCAAGTGCCTTATATGCTGGAGGAACTTCAAGAAGACAACCAGGGCAGAATAGTGTTCATTTTTGAGGGTGAAAAGGATGTCGATAGAGCAATAAAGTTTGGGTTATTGGCGACTTGCAACGCCGGCGGTGCGGGAAACTGGAAGCCGGAACTGAACAAATATATAGGGACGCGAACAGTTTGCATTGTCCCCGATAATGATACGGCAGGCTTTGATCATGCTGATAAAGTTTTGAAGTCTCTGGCTGAAGACAAAATTGAGGCATTTATCCTAACGTCGCACCTGGAGGGTCTCCAAGACAAAGGTGACTTCTCAGATTGGATGGATCAACACGGCAATGATATCGACGCCTTCCTTGCTTTGATGCAGCACGATAAAGAGAAACAAAAATCAACTGACGAACTGTATCTTGAGCAATTTGGAATTAAGAATGCCAACGCGTTGCTGGGTATGACGTTTGATCCACTGCAATTCTATTATGACGGAATTATTCCTGCAGTAGGCCTGACCCTACTCGCGGGGCTGCCTAAAACTGGAAAGTCTTGGCTGGCGCTGAACTTTGCTGAGTATATGGATCAGCAAGGCATACCAGTTCACTACCTCGCGGCGGAAGATAACGAACGCAGGCTAAAGAGCAGGATTGAAGTAGTCTTTAAAAAGGGCGTGATGCATCTCAACTACCACGCGGTGATGTCATCCGAGCGCCCCCTGCCTCGCGGGTCGGAAGCGCTTCCACACATAGAAAAGGTCGCGAGTGCCACCAATGCTAAATGCGTGATAGTCGATACAGTTCAAGCGATCCTTAACCCCAGCGCAACTAATAAAAATTACGAAACGACTGTTGAGGAATACGATGGCCTGCGTAAGTTGGCCCATAAACTAGAGATTGCCCTCGTTGTTGTGCATCATTGTAAGAAAAGCTCAGATGTTGCGTCAGCACCACTCGAAAAGGTGATTGGCTCAATAGGCATCACCGGCACAGCCGAAACAATCCTCGTGATGGAACAGCAAACAGGCTCAAAGGATTGCGTTTTACACGTGACTGGAAAAGATGTTGAACAATGTGAAAAGTACCTCAATTGGAATGGCCACGGGTTTCACATTAGCGACGACGTACGTGAGGCAAAATTGGGTGCAACACAAAAAGTGGTGCTAGAGCTTATTCGTGAAATGCCACGATGCACGCAGAAATATATTGTGGAAACAGTTGGGAAGGACCAGGGGCAAGTGGCAAAAGCCATCGACAGGCTCGTTGAAATCGGTTTGGTCTCAAAGAAAAACTTTACGTTACTAGCGCTATAGCTATCATACTTGTCATATCTATCATTTATATCATGACTAAGATGACAAATATGACAGATATGACAGCCTTTGAGCCGGATAAAGAGATGACGGGGGAAAATTCACCACTGCCATGTCGATAGGGTTGCTGACTTCTCGTCTTGCTGCAATACCAAACAAGTCTGACGCTTTCCTGAAAACCCACCCAAGTGGTCCCAAAAGCGGTCCAAAGACGCAAAAAGAAGCTTTTTTATCTCGCCCAAGCAGTTTGACACAAAAGAGTTCCTTTTTGACGTATTTTGAGTTCCCCTTTTTAAGAAATAAGAAACTTAAGCCATATTTTAACGGGAAATGGTAAAATTATCTGGTACACACGGCTAGAACTTACGTAAATCTTACTACGTTGTTTTTATGAGGTTTTTTCACGTCAAAAACTCATCTGTGAGTTCCCTTTTGGTGAACTTTGAGTTCCTTTTTTTAAGTTGACACATCACAGTGTCAATCTCATCTGGGGAAAGTTGAACTCCAGAACAGGTCATTGCCGTTAACCATTTAAATGTAAGCAGAATGTGAATATATCCCAGCTTGCAGTTCTATTAGGTTTAAACCGGTTCAATCACCACAACTCTGGTTTGGACAATGCGGCAACACACTCAAAATGAATTGGTTCACTTGGCACAGCAGTCCCGTTCAACATCATCCCTAACCAGCCAAATGGATACTGCAAAGTGTACGGCGGAACAAATGCATGGCCTATTTCTTCTTTAAACCCAAACCGTCTATAGTAAGAGGGGTCTCCATAAACCAGAAGAATTCCAGCGCCCTCTTCTGTGAGCAGATCTATTCCAGATTTAATCAGGTTTGAACCCACACCTTGTTTTTGATGTTTGGGCGACACAGCAAGCGGAGAAAGAATATATCCTGAGATACTAGTATCAAATTTTAAGAATATTGGACTGTATGAAACATAGCCAATTACTTGATTATCAGTTTCAGCAATTAATGACTTGATTGAGGGAGTAGTAATTTCTTTGGAGAGTTCTTGAGCAAGGTTCATTATAACTTTATTCTCCTCATCAAGAAACGATGTTTCAATCACCTTATGGATGGAGCCCCAATCTGTTTCATGAGTAATTCCTATTTTCATAATTCACTAATGGATCGAACAGCATGCTCAACAGCGGCTTTAGTATGGTCCAGATCGTTTGGTGTAATGGCAAGCGACGGATATAGCTTACCCGGTGACTTGAATATCCCATGCTGGCGCAGCGTTGCATTGTACGTCGCATTACGTTCAAGGTCATCATGCTCGGCGGAGCGGTAGTCACGACACTGCCTGGTCGTAAAGAAGATATCGAACAAGGTCTCATCCCCACAGATCTGGTGGCTAATACCTGCAACATCGAGTGCCCTTTCTTGCATATCCTGTAACGTACGGCCGATATTACGGAGACGGTCGTAACTTCCTTCACGCTTCAATACTTCCATCGTTTTCAGGCCCGCCGCTGCCGCAATGGGATTGCCCGCTAGAGTCCCAAGTTGCATAAGCCATCCATCTCTACCCACAATGGATTTATCGAAATGCCCCATGATATCACTGCTGGCCCCTAGGGCAGCAAGGGGAAAACCGCCACCGATGACCTTGCCAAGCGTGCAGATATCCGGCGTTACGCCATAACGTTCCTGCGCACCGCCATAGGCTAATCGAAATCCCGTGACGATTTCATCGAAGATCAGCAAAACAGCATGTTTATCACACAGATCACGCAAGCCTTGAAGGTACCCGGGAACGGCAGGAATGATCCTCTGCAGCGGCTCGGCAATAATGGCAGCGATGTCCTTATGTTCGCTTAAAAGCGCCTCGACCGCAGCTAAGTCATTGTAAGGCGCAATCAACATTTCGTCCGCCACGCCTTGTGGGATACCTGCACTATCAGGAACGGCTTGGGGGAAGTTAACGCGGATTGAAGGCGCAAGACTCATTTGGGCTTCGGCGCTCATACCGTGATAGCCGCCTTCGAACTTCAAAATCTTTTTACGGCCCGTATAGGCGCGTGCCAATCGGATGGCGTACATGTCAGCCTCACCACCTGAGGTAACAAACCGCACCTGTTCGCAGCAGGGCACTGCCTCCACAATCGCTTCAGCTAATTCAACTCCTTTTGCATTGTTGGCAAAGAATGTCATACCTTTAGGCAGCTGTTCTAAAACGGCTTCCATTACCTCAGGGTGGCCATGACCGAGCAGCATTGGGCCAGACCCGATTAGGTAATCGATATACTCTTTGCCGTCCTCATCCCAGATATGGCTACCCTCGCCGCGCGCAATAACGATACTTGGGTCGAAATTACCAAAGCCACTTGCAGGCAAGACGGCCTGAGCGCGGGCGATCCATTCGGATTGGGTGGATAGTTTTTGCATGAGTTCACTCCAACTCAAGGATAGGTGTGCCAAGCACGCCAAGGTCTGGCGTAACACCAAGTCCAGGACCGTTTGGTGGCGCGATACGCCCATCTTTGCGGATTGGGCAATCCGGTGTGATGCGCGGGGTTACATAGGACGCTAGATCACAGGTATTCAGCAACGCTCCCTGCGGAGTAGAGGCTGCGAAATGCAATGAAGCTGCAGTCACGATGTCAGAGCCCCAGGTGCATTCGGCACAGATTTCTGCCCCGAGATGCACCGTTAGATCGCGCGCGCGCCGCATTGCTGACAGGCCACCGAATTTCGATAGCTTCAATGCAACAGCGTCTAAAACCCCTAGTTCGGCAGCCCGCATCAGGGATGCTATATCGTAAGCGCTTTCATCGATCTTCATGGGTAGGCCGGTGGCTTGCCGGACAGCAGAGCAGTCTTCGAGTGTCTTACATGGCTGCTCCAGCATGATATCGAGATGGGCCACCGCACGGCCGGTGCGTGTGGCATGAAGTTTTGTAGCCCCACAGTTCCAGTCACCATAAACCAATGGACCGCTGCCTACGGCCTCGCGTACTTTGGTCAATCGTTCTGCGTCAGCCTGCCAATCCGTATCAGCCCCCAGTTTTACCTGAAATTGACGAATGCCTGTAGCATAAGCCTCTTTGGCGATCCGAGCCATATCATCAGGTGCAATGCAGGTGATCGAATGATAAAGCGGCATATCGCGAACAGTACGTCCGCCCAAAAGTTGGTAAACCGGAAGACCGGTAGTTTTGCCAAACAGGTCCCAAAGCGCCATATCGACAATCGATTTGGCATGGTTGTGCCCTTGCAAGAAACCATCGAGATTGCCCATGAGCGCGTCGACTCCACCCGGGCTGATGCCTAGGATTTCGGGGGCCATTTCAGCGATGGCGCTTGGCACCCCATCAGCAAAAGCAGGCAAGTAATGCGGGATCGGGCAAACCTCGCCCCAACCTTGCAGACCGGTGTCGGTTTCGAGACACAGCACGTGGGTTTTGACCGTGTCGCAGGTTTTTCCTTCCGCCATGTAGTAGGTTTCATGGCTACTCAGCAAACAATCCCAGAGTGAAAGACATTTTATTTTCATTGATACACCGCCACCGCTGTACCGAGAGCATCCTCATCGGGATGGACGCCAAGCCCGGGTTCTTCTGGTAAATTTAAATGCCCATCAATGTTACGCGGCCCACGCCCGCCTGCGATATCAAGTGTCAACATGTCCTGGCAGGCCCAGACAGCATAACAGTTCGCATCTGGTATCGTGGCGGCCAGGTGCAAGGCTTCAGTATCCGCCAGAACAGACCCGCCAGTGGCCATCACAAACATATCAATACCATGTGTAAGGGCAATGTCACGCATACGCGCCGCTTTTGTCAGTCCACCCACACGGTTGAGCTTTATGCCGAAAATTTCGGCCAACCCGTCTCGGGCAATTCGGGTCGCATCCTGCAATGTCACCAGGCTCTCATCTACACTGACAGGTGTCGTATGTTTACCCGCAAGAGCTGCAATATCATCCAATGTCTCACATGGTTGTTCGATTTTTACATTCAAATCCGCAACTGCGCTCATCACCTGCAAGGCCTGCTGGCGTGTCCAACCCCTGTTCACGTCATATAAGATGATATCTTCTGGCGCGCGCAAAGCTTCAACATCGCGGATACGAGCAATATCTCTATCCACATCCCCTCCTATTTTTACAGAATGCGCGATATAGCCACGCTGACGGTACCTGTCGATTACCGCGCGCGTGTCCTCAATTGTCTTTGCACCAACAGAAGAGGCAATCGGCCGCGGTGTGCGCGAGCCGCCACCCATCAGATCAGCAATCGGCAAACCTGCAGCCTGCCCAGCAATATCCCAACAAGCCATATCAACTGGCGATTTTGCATAAAGGTGGCCAGGCAAGGCCAAATCCATTGCCCGTTCAACATCGAGAACTCTGCGCGGGTCAAGCCCAAGAATAAACGGCGCCATTGTTTCGATACCTGCCCGGATACCCGGTCCATGGGCTGGCACATAGGTATGCCCCCATGGGGTGCCTTCGCCCCACCCAGTTAAACCATCATCCGTTTCAATTTTGACAAAACTGGCATCTAGTACCTCAAATTTCAGACGACCCGCAGACAACCAATAGGGATGTTCCAGTGGCAGGTCCTTTTGATAAATAGAAATACGAGTGATTTTCATGGGATCACCACAATGTTACCAGTGTGCTGTTTCGTGATGAAGGCTTCTTGCGCCTCGTGGAGTTGTTCAAGCGGATAGGTCGCGGCGAGGGCGGGTTTGATCTCTCCTTGTTCGATGTAGCTGATCAGGTTTGGCATAACCTCGGGCGGGATTACAGTGGAGCCGGTAAATGTGAGGTCGCGTAGATAAAAGGTGCGCAGGTCCAGCTCAACTATCGGCCCAGCTATCGCACCGGAGCATGTGTAACGACCACCGCGTTCAAGTACATCGATCAGGGCCGGCCAGTACGGGCCACCAACAATGTCAGCAACAACAGTGATCTTTTCATCGCCCAACGCCACCCGCAGGTTTTCGGGAGCCCGGGGCAAAATCTTATCCGGGAAAAGGACCGCAACGTCTTTGTGTTTCGTGTCTGACGCCATCGCAATCACGCGCGCGCCGCGCCGCTTGGCGAGTTGGACAAGTGCACCGCCGACGCCACCAGATGCACCGGGTATTAGGACGGTATCGTCTGGCCCAACCTGAGCCCGAGTCAACATCCCCTCTGCCGTGGAATAGGAGCAAGAAAAGGTAGCAAGTTCTGCGTCTGACAGGTCAGAAGTGACCACTAGCGCATTGCGCGCAGGCGTGGTGGTATATTCGGCAAACCCACCGTCACGCTCGGACCCAAAATAGCCGACCTTATTCATATTCTCAGGTTCTTTGGTGTCGCGTAGCCAGCCGTCAGTGATGATACGTTCGCCGATGCGCGACGGGTTCACTTCCGCGCCAACAGCAACGATTTTCCCACACACATCCGCACCCTGAATAAGCGGAAATTTAAGTGGTGCACCGCCCCAAGTAGGGTCATCCTCGCCTACGACTTCAAACGCACCGCCTGTTGTGGCATCGTTCACAGTTTTTGAATACCAACCAGATCGCGTATTAACGTCCGTGTTGTTCAACCCGCAAGCACCCACCTTGATAAGAACTTCATTTGAGGCAGGTTCGGGGCGTGGCCAGTCGGTGTGCAGAACCATCTGATTAAGATCACCATGCCCCATTGTGACCATGGCCTTCATTGTGGCGGGCAATGTCATACGTCTATCCTCGGCTTTAGGCTTCTTGGATCATAGGCTGGTTCGCCCAAGACGCGCGCATTACGTGCAACGCCGTGGATCACTACTTCTAACGCAGTGTCCGGCTTAGAGGCTTCCGGTTTTATATAGGCGAAAGCAAGAGTTTTGCCGACTGTTGGTCCAAAAGCCACTGAGACTGTTGAGCCAATAACTTGGCCGCCCTGCATCACTGCTTCACCACCGTGTCCATCCGATTTGCCGTCTGGTTCAATTTCTAGATAGGCGCAGATCCACGGCAGATCGGAATTCAGTGTCTTATCGCGCCCGAGATAGTCTTTGTCTGTTCGGGCAAAGCGCAGCACATCTGCTTCGGCCAGTGTGACCTCGTTGGTCAATTCGCCCGCGCCTTTAAAGCCCTTTTCCATCCGCATGACGTTCATCGCAAAAGAGCCGTAGTTCCTGATTTGATACGGTTCGCCTGCTGCCCACAAGGCGGTATAGACGTCCAGACAGGCTGCATTTGGCATGTGGAATTCCCAACCTAATTCACCGGCATAGGACATACGGAAGGCCCAGATGTTGTGGCCCGCAACCTTAATTTGCTGCGCAGACAGCCAGCGAAACCCAGCATTTGACAAGTCGGCATCCGTGCAATGGGCCAGAACATTCCGTGACTTAGGGCCATTGAGGGAAAGGGCCGACCAGTCGGATGACAACGCGGAGATCTTCACGTCTTCTTCGTCGCGCTGTTGGGCCAAATGGTCCAGCAGACGCTGTTCAAAAAAGGCAGCGCACACGAGGTAGAATTCATCATCGGCCATGCGAACAATTGTCGTTTCCAACTCGATCCGTCCGGCGCGGTTAAGCATATGCGTCAGCGTAATGGAGCCCACTTTCTGCGGCATTCGGTTCGCCGTTAGACGGTCCAACAAGGCATAGGAATCAGGGCCCTCAACAAGGACCTTGGTGAACGCGGTTACATCCATGATGCCAACATTGTCGCGCACCGCTTTCACCTCAGCCGCGACCATGTCATCGACTGGAGTACGGTTGAATGAATAGTGATCTTCTTGAGCGATGCCTTTTGCAAAGAAGCGCGGGCGTTCGAAACCGTAGACTTCTTCGTGAACTGCACCTTTGGATTTCAGCAAGTCGTATAAAGGAGACGGTTTAATCGGTCGTCCTGCCAAACGGTTGAAGTGCGGGAACGGGATTTCGTGGCGCAAACAGTAGTCTTCTTCAGCCTTCACGACTTGCCAGTCCTTGGTGGCATAACTACCAAATCGCCGTGGATCATAGTCGCGCATTGAGATATCCGCTGCGCCGTGTACCATCCAACGCGCCAGTTCGCGCGTCAAACCCGGACCCCAACCGATGCCAATTTGCGTCCCACAACAGCACCAGTAATTGCACACTCCGGGAGCGGGGCCAATAAGCGGGTTACCGTCAGGGGGATGGGAGATCGCACCATGCACTTCACGTTGAATTCCTAGTTCTGCGAAGATCGGCATGCGGTTTAGACTCTCCTCTAAATATGGCATGATGCGGTCATAGTCGGCATCAAACAGCCAGTTCTCATGATTCCACGGGCAGTGGTCGTGCCAAACTGAGTTTGGATTTTCCTTCTCATAGATACCGATCAATCCGCGTTTTTGCTCCATGCGGATATAGCCTGACACTTTTTTATCGTCACGAATGACTGGCAGTTCAGTGTTGAGAGTTTCAAATTCGGGCACAGGCTCGGTCACGAAATAATGATGTGTCATCGACGTCATAGGCAGTTGCAAGCCGGACCATTCGCCCATTTGCCGCGCATAGGTACCGCCCGCGTTGACGACATGTTCGCAGGTGATGGTACCTTTCTCCGTTTCAACCCGCCATTCGCCTGAAGGCAATTGATAGATGTTCGTCGCGCGGCACTTGCGGATGATCTGCACACCTTTTTGACGGGCACCCGCTGCCATCGCCATCGTGACGTTGGTTGGGTCGACGTGCCCATCGTCTGGCGTGTGCAAGGCCCCGACAACACCATCGAGGTTGTAGAAAGGATGTAGCTCAGCAACTTTCTCTGTCTTCACCAATTCAATATTAAATCCAAGTGAGCGTCCGACAGAGAGCGTATGCCGTAGCCAATCCAACTCGTCTTCAGTATAGGCCAGCCGGAACGACCCGCAGCCGTGCCAAGTAACCGGCTGTCCAGTCTCTACTTCCAATCTACCAGAATAAAGCCCAATGTTGTAATCGACACACTTGCCCAAACCAAAGCTACTGGTCGAATGTGTGATCTGACCCGCGGCGTGCCATGTACTACCCGATGTCAGCTCAGCTTTTTCGAGCAAAACAGTGTTATCACCCCATCCTTCATGGCCGAGATGGTACGCAAGCCCGACACCCATGACCCCACCTCCAACAATGACAACGCGAGCGGTGGTTGGAAAATCAGTGGCCACAGAAACATTCCTTTGTGAATCGTATTTTCTCTCGACATGCTAAGCGAACAACAGTACCATCGTCAATCATGAATGAGACAAATGTATCAAATACGATTCTGAACCGCCTCGCAGGAGAACTGTCAGAGCTAACACCAGAAGCACGCAAAGCCGCAACGTACGTGCTGGAAAACCCACGGGATGTAGGCGTGTCTACAGTGCGCGAAATTGCTCAAGCTGCAAATGTAAAACCCAACACTGTTGTACGCATGGCACGGCAGGTCGGCTTTGAGGGCTACGAAGATTTTCGCGCGCCATTTCGTGATGCCATCCGCGCAGGGGCTGCAGACTTTCCGGACCGAGCGCGATGGTTGCAAAATATTTCAAAGTCCGGTGAGTTGGGCGGGCTTTATGCTGATATGGTCAGAGACGTAATGTCCAACCTTGAGGACAGCTTTGCACGTATATCAACCGAAGACTTGAAGGTTGCTGCCGAAGCCGTTTGGAATGCGCGGCGCGTCTTCACTTTAGGTGTCGGAGTAAACAACTCAGTCGCTCGGAATTTCACCTATCTGGCCTCTACGGGTATGACAGAGTTCCACGCGATACCACGCCCAGGATCCACACCAGTGGATGACCTTGCCTGGGCGGACAACAATGATATTCTGATTGCCGTGACGTGCAAGCCCTACCGCACAGAGGTGGTAGAAGCCGTCAAAATTGCCTGCGAACAAGGCATGGTCATCGTAGCATTGTCTGATAGTCCCGCAAGTCCGATTATTCGCATGGCAGATCATGGCTTTGTCGTCTCTGTAGACACCCCGCAGTTCTTTCCATCGTCCGTGAGCATCATTGCTCTATTGGAAACGTTGTTGTCCTTTGTGATCGCCGTTGCCAGTGATGAAATCCCCAAACGAGTGGAAACCTTTCACAAACGCCGCCACCAACTTGGCCTTTATCACAGGGACTAACCATGACCGATGCAATCAGATCCCTGGCCGCACGTTATTATACCGATCCGCAGGTTTTTAAACTAGAAACCGACGGCTTGCTCGCACGGACATGGCAATTCGGTTGTCATAGGTCAGAGCTTGCAAAAACAGGTGACTACACCACGTTTGAAATAGCAGGCGAGAGCCTTTTTGCGATCCGTGGGCGTGACGACAAAATCCGTGTTTTCTATAACGTATGTCAGCACCGAGCACACCAATTAGTCAGTGGTACAGGTACAGCCCGCTTACTTGTCTGCCCTTATCATGCTTGGACGTACGAACTAACAGGAGAGCTGCGTGCCGGACCAAACATCAATGCCGTTGAAGGATTTGATAAATCTTCCATTTGCCTGACTGAAGTGCGCGCCGAAGAATTCCTCGGCTTTGTTTTTGTGAACCTTGATCCAGATGCCGACCCCATGGAGGATTGGTTTCCGAACGCACGCGCTGAGTTGGAAGAATGGGTGCCAAACTGGGCCGAACTTAAACCGCTTGAATGGGTAGACATCCCGGAGAGCTGCAATTGGAAGGTTTCGGTAGAAAACTACTCTGAGTGCTACCATTGCTCACTTAACCATCCCACGTTTGCGAACGGCGTCGTCAAACCCGAAACCTATGACATCCAACCACAAGGCAAGTGCCTGCGTCATACAACTGAATGCCAAAGGCTTGAGGACATGAGCTATGACGTCCATTCCGGCTATGCACATCAATATGAATACTCCAGCTGGTTTCTCTGGCCGATGTTTTCGTTTCAAGTTTATCCAGGCAATGTGCTGAACACTTATCATTGGCGTGCGGTAGACGCAGATAATGTGGTGGTGTGGCGCGGGTGGTATTCTGTAGACGGGATCGAGGACGAAAAAGTGCGCAATCTTGCCTTACAAGACCGTAAAACGACCGTGGAAGAGGACATTCATTTGGTCGAAAGCGTGCAACGCGGACTTAGATCACGCGGCTACAAGCCAGGACCCTTAGTAGTTGACCCTTCTTGTGGTGTAAGTTCAGAGCACTCCATTATGCATTTACAAAGATGGATGAGAGAGGCCGTTGAGTAAGATTTATGAGAATATTTGACTAAAAACTGTTAATTAATTGATTTAAAGTTTTAGTTAACGTCTTACTTGATGAGCATCCATATTTTCGTGCATTATGCTATCCCATTCCGTAATATTATAATTTGATACATGAATTATCAGTTGCTGAACCTTCTCAAAACAGCCTCAGTTTGTAGTTCAGCTCTCTGGTGGCGCACCCCCTTCAGCAGTACGGTTTGCAATAAACCTTTGAAGCGCTTCAAGCCTTGTGTCGTCGATTTGCGGTCGCTGGTCTTCTTTAAGAATATTTTTCCATACAGATGTAGCTCTCGAATTGGCATCGCTACCCCCTCGCTCAGTCCATGTGCCAAAATTTGCATAATCATGTATAATTGGTTCATAGAACTCGGTTCGGTAGCGCTCCATTGTTTGCGGTGCATCAAAAAAATGACCGGATGGTAATACACGCGAAAGCGCCTTTTCAAATCCAATTTCATCTGAACCCGCCCGGTTACCAGCGCAAAGTTCAGCCACCATGTTTAGGACTTCTGCATCTGTTACGAGTTTTTCGTAAGACACTGTTAGACCACCCTCTAACCAGCCAGCAGAATGTATGATGATTGTGGCCCCTGCCATTAAGCAGCCCCACAACCCAAATTGATTTTCATTAGCAGCCTGTACATCATTCATGTTGGAAGCGGATCCTGCAGCTGAACGCCAAGGCAGTCCAATGTACCGCGCTAACTGCCCGGCAGCTAGTGAAGCTTGAAAATGTGAAGGCGTCCCAAATGCAGGAGCACCGGATTTCATATCAACATTAGATGTAAAGGTGCCATAGCATATCGGTGCGCCGGGATTCACCAATTGAACTAAAGTAATCGCTGCGAGAGCTTCCGCGTGACTTAGAGTGAGCGCCCCGGCAACGGTTATCGGTGCCATTGCGCCCATGAGAGTGAACGGTGTTACAATGCTGAGCTGACCGTGCCGCGCAAAATCAATAAGACCTTGTGCCATTGGGAAATCAAGTGTCCGGGGACTGTTGGTATTTATAATGGTATAAGAATGGGGAACTTCACAAAACTCTTCATCTGAAAGTCCTCTGAAATCTCTTATCATCTCAAAGTTATCCATTGCTTGGGCTCTGCCTCGGGAAAATAAGAATGGAAACTTATCAGTATGTGTCAGTTGTACTTCAGTAGTAAAATAATGGCGTAAGTGAGTTGCGATATCCTGCGGTTCAACCGAAGGTGACATCATCTGAAATACATCGAAATAATGCGTGATCTGCGTGTATTCTTTGTAATCCCGTGCTGAGCCTGGTCGTCGACCACGTTCAAGATCTGTGGCATTAGGTGCTCCTGCTCCTGGTTGAAGGGCAAGTGTTCCCAGTTCTAGGGTAATATCCCTTAACCTTGAACCTGCTGCACACTTAATCGATTTTGGGGCAGTTTGAAGAGCTTCGACAACTAACTCCCGCCCTATGTAGATCATTTGGTTTTTTTCATCAACTCGGGCTCCAGCTTTTGCATAAAACGATCGTGCTTCACGGTGCAGAACTTTTATTCCTAACTCCTCTAATGTTCTCAGTGCTGTCGCATGAATATTTGCAATTTCATCTAGCGAGAACACATCCATCGTTGGAAAAGGACTTCGCAATTGCCTATAGTTTATAGGTCGTGACGAGGAATCCACTAACTCTTCTTTAGAGCGACGACCGCGTCGCTTAGCCTGCTTTTTGCTTATAGGTTTCATAAGGTCACCCTCTTATTGCGTAGTAATCGGGATTACCCTGGCGTCTTAGTAATCAGAGGATCCCACTTAGACACGTCAGTCCAAAAATATATAGATAGACAGATAAAATATCTCGAAAAGCTGCTCTATCCTACTCGCGACACCTAAAACTGAAAATTATTCGAAAATTAGACAGAATGCCTATTATTTATGTTGACCGCCAGCGACACTATTCGTTCAATTAATATTTGACGCTTTCCCGCAAAATCTGACCAAGTGGTCCCAAAAGCGGTCCAAAAATCTAACTTTGGACCAACAACCAATCAATCATTGCCTGCACCTGAGTTGCACGCGGATCTTTGGTGAAAACAAGATAATATCCCGATGTATCAAGCTTTCGATCTGTCAGCTCTACTAACAGCCCACTTTTAATTTCCGGAGCAACTAAGTCATCCCACAAGGCAATGCCCTGTCCATCAATAACTGCCTGCACTCTGCTATTTGAGTCTGGAATCGTTAGACTAGATTTGCTTGGCAGATATTCTAGGCCTGCGGCTCTGTGCCATGCGCGCCAACCAGCATCACCTGAACTATCCCCCAGGAGAGGTAGCTGTCTCACTGCAGCCTCTATTCCAAGTCTTTCTACTTTCTTTGCGATTGTTGCATTTGCCGTTGGCACGGTGGGCAAACTCAGTAAAAGCCTACTTTCGTATTCCTTCCGCTCACCAACCCCCCACAAAATCGCAATATCTAAATCCTTGTTTTTCAAGTCAGCGATAGAATTAACAGGCTCTATTCGCAAACTGACACCTGGATTTTTCTCAAAAAAGTCCATAAGCCGTGGAGAAAGCCATCGCGAAGAAAAGTAGGTCAGTGCACCAACACAAAGTGCCTTAGTATTCGAGCCGCGAATATCTTCAATTTCTTGATCTATTTGTTGAAGAGCATTCAAAGAGACATTCCATATTCTTCTCCCATTTTCGGTGAGCTGAAGGCGCGCATTGTTCCGCTCAAAAAGTGCGAAACCAAGGTTCTCCTCTAATTTATTTATTTGATAACTTATCGAACCCTTCGACAAATTGACATCAGTCGCAGCCGCAGTCATTGACTGCTTTCTGGCGACAGCATCAAAAATTTTCAGCGAGTCATAAGATCTAAATTTCATAAAAACTGTTTAATATTTTAAAACAATTTGTACAAATCTTTAGTTTTGTAAAATGTTATTAGGACATTTAATCATTAAAATCACGTCAAATAATCCAGATTTGGTCGTCTTAAATTTATAAACGGGCTCACAGCATGACACTAGAACTTTCTGATTTTCGCTTCGTGGCAAAAGCGCTTCCGAACAAGGGACAACGGCCTCGCGAACTTGCGCGTACAATGCCAGCACACCCACTGAGTTATATGGAACTCCCACATGATCCAGAATATACGCTTTACAACTCTCGACTAACACCCGAAGCACTAAGCACTGCGTCTGATGATGAAATGTACTGGGCGGTACGTACCAATGTTATTTTTCGTCACACGGGTGAGCTACCAATTGAGATAAGCGGACCAGATGCTGAAACACTTTTGAACAAGGTGTTCACCCGAAATGTATCAAGGGTCAAACCAGGACGGTGTTCATATCAATTCGCATGCTATCATGACGGTGGGATGATCACAGACGGCGTATTGCTAAGATTATCAGAAGATC
>Ga0066825_10000267_pt1 | contig 17116 bp, 16 predicted proteins | sample ETNtaG_6_FD_65608 | JGI IMG/M metagenome (GOLD analysis project Ga0066825, IMG submission 65608) | Marine microbial and viral communities from oxygen minimum zone, Eastern Pacific Ocean - ETNP201306SV45 | ecosystem: Environmental > Aquatic > Marine > Oceanic | place: Pacific Ocean: Eastern...
GAAATCATTGACACACTCGACAACAACATCATTCGTGGGCATTTTGCTGAAGTTTTCCAAGCGTATGATTCAGCCATGGTTACCCGAGAAGCAGTTGCAATCAATGTTATCGATGGAGATTCATTGTATATTCATGCAGATACCTTGGTAGCTACTGGCACCCCTGAGGATCGCATTTTGAGAGGGTATTACGATGTTCAAATTTTTAAATCGGATCTAAGTGGAAAATCTGATTCCATTTATGTACATCAAAAATTAGGATTAACTAAACTACTAAGATTACCCCTTAGCGAACGCGATCAACAACTTCTTACTCCAAGTGAAATCACCAAGCGAAACCCCGTATTGTGGTTTGGGAGAAGCCAAATGACTGGAGACCTTATTCATCTTACAAATGACACCATTAGCAATGTTCTTGACTCTCTGATTATCTTTAACAATGCATTCATTGTTGAACAGGATTCTTTGAACTACAACAACCACAACCAAATAAAGGGAATTTATCTTTACGGAAAATTCATTGACAATGAGCTCCAAACTGTTGATATCCTCAAAAATGCTGAGATGATTTATTATCTATACGACGACGAGGACATGGAACTAGTGGGTATTGACAAGACAATATGCAGCTCCATGCGTATATCAATTGAGGATAATGGCATCAAAACCATCACTTTTTTCACCCAACCAGAAGGTACGATCTATCCGGAGAATGATTTGCCAGAAAATGCTCGGAGACTCTCTGGGTTTTTGTGGCGAGAAGAAGAAATCATTGAATCTATTGATGATCTGATTACAGACCAAAATAAGGTTCTTAAAAAAGAGTTACACAAAAAAGAATTGCAACAAACCTTCGATGAGTAGTACTGAATACCGTTATTTTTTGGAGTATCAGGCCCAGACTACAGCTGCACCATTGGGCTTAGAAATCAAAAAAGCAAGGGGAAGTTATATTACAGATATCCACAATAAACATTATTTAGATTTTGTTGCAGGAGTCTCTGCATGTACGCTTGGGCACAGACACCCAAAAGTAGTTCGTGCCATTAAAAGACAATTACGAAAGTATCTGCATGTAATGGTATATGGAGAGTTCATACAGAAAGAACCCGCGCTTTTAGTCAAACAAATGGCCGATGCACTGCCTGAAAAATTATCGTGTACGTATCTGACAAACTCAGGCACGGAAGCCATCGAAGGTGCCCTAAAGCTTGCTAAGAGAGCAACTGGGCGTTCCGAAATTGTGGCCGCACACTATGCCTACCATGGAAATACCCAAGGAGCTATGAGTGTAATGGGTTACGAAGCAAGAAAAAGAGCTTACAGACCTTTAATACCTGGGACTAAGTTTATCACATTTAATAAAACTGAAGATCTACAAAACATTGACCAAAATACAGCAGCGGTTATTTTAGAAACCATTCAAGGAGGTGCCGGGTTTATATGTCCTGAAAATGATTATTTAAAGAATGTTAGAAAACGTTGCGACGAAGTTGGCGCACTATTGATATTGGATGAAATTCAACCTGGAATGGGACGCACTGGCAGGCTATTTGCGTTTGAACATTATGGGATCGAACCCGATATTCTTGTCACTGGAAAAGGTTTGGGGGGTGGACTCCCTGTAGGTGCTTTTTGTGCTTCAAAAAAATTGATGAGCTTACTAAAACATCAACCTGAACTCGGACATATAACCACTTTTGGTGGGCACCCATTGATAGCTGCAGCCTGTAGAGCCACATTAGAGGTTGTCACAAAAGGCAAATTGATGGATGAAGCTTTGGAAAAAGAACATCTTGTTCGTGAGATTCTAACACACAAAGCCATTACAGAAATTCGTGGCAAAGGACTTATGCTGGCCTTGATTTTAGAATCTGATACATTGGCAAAAAAACTAGTACAAGAAGCTTTAGGGTCAGGGTTAATTCTTTTTTTCTTGTTGTTTGAACCCAAAGCAGTGCGCATTACCCCGCCCCTAACCATCACTAAAAAAGAATTAAAAAAAGGGTGCGGACAAATTATTTCTCTGTTAAACAAGTTATGTTGATTAAATTGTTGAAAATTCTATTCTTTATTTTTTCAAATACCAACCTTTGCTTCTAACTTTAGGTTAGAAAACAAAAATGCCTATGTCAAGCGAACAAGAAGCCTTTGACCGAAGTCCTGTAACACGTTTTGAATTGATGTTACAATCGGATCAAATTCACTTTTTTGACGCTACTGAGTTTGAGGAAATTATTCAATATTACATAGACACTGCAAGTCTCAGTAAAGCAAAAAAAGCGCTTGAAATTGGCAAAAAACAACACCCCGATTTCTCAGGTCTTCAGCTCCTTCAAGTAGAACTCATGTTAGTAAACAATCAATATGAAGAAGCTGAAAAAATCATTGATGCTATAGGAGAAATGGAACCATACAACGATGCCGTTTATCTTCATAAAGCAGTTATTCTATCTAAAACTATGCGTCATCAAGAAGCCATAGAATTTCTCAAAACAGGCATGGCGTATACTGAAGATGCCTTGGAGTTTCATAATTTGCTGGCGATGGAATACCTGTACTTAGATAGCTTTGTTATGGCCAAAGAGCATTTTATAAAATGTATAGACATGGACCCTAAAGACACCCATGCTATGTACAATATCATTTACTGTTTTGAGTCCTTAGAAGACACTGATGGCGCGATTACTTTTCTAAACGAATTTCTCGGCAAGGACCCCTACAATGAAGTTGGGTGGCATCAACTAGGAAGACAGTATGTCGCCAAAAACCAAATAGAACAAGGATTAACTGCTTTTGATTTTGCCATCATTTGTGATGAGACGTTTATTGGCGCGTATTTTGAAATGGGTAAAATTCTTGAAAAACTAGGTCGGTGGAACGAAGCCATTCTAGCTTATGAGACTACCCTGCAAATTGATGATCCAACATCTTTTGCTTTGATGCGTATAGGGCAATGTCATGAAGCATTGGGCAACTCTGAACTTGCTTTACGCTTCTTCAAAAATGCCCTACATGAAGATCCTTTATCCGAAAAAGCATGGATTGCATTGATTGATTTATATGTTGCAAAAGACAACATGAAACAAGCCCTTTATTACCTTAAAAAATCCATACAAATCGACAACAGCAATATCGAGTTATGGAAAAGATATGCGGTAACCCATCAAAACATGGGCCTTTTAGAGGAAGCCGATTTGGCCTTTGCCGAATGTGTCAATTTAGGCAACTATGAATTGAGTATTTTTTTGCAATGGGCTGATGTCCTTAAAGAACTAAGAGAATATAAAAAAGCCGCTGAAGTCCTCCACCAAGGACTTGAATTTTACCCTGAAAACAGCACCTTAAATTTCAGACTTGCGGGTATTTATTTACTCAATTCACAATCCAATGAAGCCCGTTTCTTTTTAAAAAACGGCTACTTATCAGACGCAAGTGAACTGGAGAACTTTTACAAACAATTCCCTCAATTCAAAAGCTCTTCATTTGTAAAGAACAGTCTTTAGATGAAGCTCTAAACCACTCGATTTAGTACTTTTGTGCATTGGATATTTACGTATGCGCATAATTATTTTGTATTTAAAGGGATTGTGTATGGGAGCAGCTGATATTGTTCCCGGAGTTTCGGGAGGAACCATGGCTCTTATTACCAATATTTATGAGGAGCTCATCCGTTCTATTAACAACCTATCTTTTCGATCACTAAAAAAATTATTTAGTAAAGAATTTAAAAGTGCATGGAAAGCGCTTAACGGCAGCTTTTTACTTTCACTAGCCATGGGAATCGGGACAAGCATTATGGTATTCGGAAGCTCTATTCAGTACTTACTTCAACATCACCCAATTGCATTATGGTCTTTCTTTTTTGGTCTGATATTGATGAGTGCCGTGATGATAGGAAAACAAGTCCAGCAATGGTCTTTAAAAATCAAAACCTCCTTTGTCATCGGCGTGATTGTTTCGGTAATTATAGTCTTTTTAAGTCCTGCTCAAGGATCTGACTCTTTTTTCTACCTTTTTTTTTGTGGTATGCTTGCCGTAGTAGCGATGATATTACCAGGGATTTCAGGCGCTTTTATTCTTATTCTTTTAGGAACTTATGACACTGCTTTAGAAACATTGAATCTGCTGAGAAATTTTGAGACTCAGGGATTTGTGTTTCTAACAGCTTTTGCGTTAGGGGGAATTATCGGACTTAAAATTTTTGCAAAACTATTACACCGACTATACCAAAACTACAAAAATCAGGTCCTATCATTATTGGTCGGGTTTATGTTTGGATCCCTATACAAAGTATGGCCCTGGAAAAAATTAGTTTCCTTCGGGGATCAGTCTAGTTTAGTACGAGAAATTGCCATCTGGCCCAACTTTAGTACTGGAAGCCAATCAGCATGGTTGGCCATTGGGTGCTTTTGCATGGGCTTAGGAGTTATCGTGTTTTTTGAATTTGTCAGCAGAAAAAAACCATCATGAACAAAAGAGGTCTATACGACAATATTTTATTGATCATAAAGGGCCTTGCCATGGGGGTAGCCAACAAAGTACCTGGCGTTTCGGGGGGGATTATTGCAGTAGTTACTGGCTTTTACGAAGAGTTCTTGTATTCTCTAAAAAGACTTAATTTCAAGGCCTTAATGCTTTTAACAACAGGGCGTTTCAGAAGTTTTATCCAATATACAAACGCAGCATTCCTCAGCCTGATAACCCTCGGAATTATCATCAGCTATTTTACCGTTTCAAGACTGCTCGATTATGCTTTGATCTACTATGAACAACATGTTTGGGGGTTGTTTTTTGGAATGGTGCTTATGTCAGCGATTCTGTTGGTAAGAGATTTTGGTCGATGGAACTTTAGATATCTTCTTTTTTGCGCTATTGGATTCGCTACGGGAATCGTGTTAATATTTTTAGAACCTGCAGAAGAAAATCGAAATTTATTTTTTGTCTTTTTCTGTGGAATGATAAGTATTATTGGGATGACCCTTCCTGGTCTGTCAGGATCATTTTTATTGATACTGATGGGCAATTATGTATTACTACTTGTAGATGCCGTTAATGCGCTCGGTGCTTTTGGGGTAGGACTTACCCAAAATATCCCCTTTTGGGAACTCTATAAAACACATCAAGAATTACTCCAAATTCTGTTGGTCTTTATATTAGGTTCATTAACGGGACTGGTTGCCATATCGAGTTTGCTTCACTATGTTTTGATGCGTTACGAAAAACGACTCCGAACCCTTATCATTGGTTTCATTGTCGGTTCACTACCTATTTTGTGGCCTTGGTCTGATCACCGTACCATCAAAAGTACCTTTGAAAACAATGCACCAACCAATGTGTTTGAACAAGGCACTTTTTTTACTATTATGTGGCTCGTCATTGGAGCCGCTCTTGTTTATGGATTAGATTTATATGAAAGAAAAAAATAAAATTTACGGTTTGTTAGGTCGCAATATCGATTATTCTTTTTCGCGCGGATATTTCAAAGAAAAATTTGAGAGGGAAGGTATAAACGCCACATACAAAAACTTTGATCTTGAAAAAATCTCAACACTGCCAGCATTGCTCAAAAATCAAGAAGTTTTTGGACTCAATGTGACCATCCCTTACAAAGAGGAGGTTATCCCTTTTTTAGATGATCTTGATAAAACAGCCAGACAAATTGGTGCCGTCAATACCATATTATTTCAAAACGGTAAACGAATCGGTTACAATACAGATTGTATCGGTTTTGAACGCGCTTTAAAAACCAAACTAAAACCCCATCATAAAAAAGCCTTAGTACTCGGAACGGGAGGGGCTTCAAAAGCAGTTTGTTATGTTTTTGACCAATTGGGCATTGAATACCAAAAAATATCTAGGACTCCTGGAGAAAACAAGAAAAAGTATGATCAATTAGATGCCCTTGATTACCAAACCCACCTGATTATCGTAAACTGTTCCCCTTTAGGAACCTTCCCAAACATTGAAGAAAAGCCTCCTATCGACTACTCGAAACTGAATGAAAATCATTTTCTTTTTGACTTAATATACAACCCAAGTCAAACAAGTTTTCTGTCTCTAGGCGATGCACGTGGAGCTGATACCTCTAATGGTTTGTACATGCTTGAACAACAAGCTGAGGCCGCATGGGAGTTATGGAATCAATAATTCTTTTTTCATAGTTTTTTAGATTTCTTATATTAGGGATAAACAAATCAAAATTAGCCATGCAGGAAAGTAGCGATACCAATTTGCATAATCCAAGTGAAGAGCAGGCAAGCAACCAGACTCCTGTCAATGAGGAAAAAAATACCAAAAAAACTCCTCAAAAGGAAGGTGCTGCTCAAAATTCTCCTGAGCAATCCATTGAAAAAAGCGATGATCAAGTAGAAGACTACAGTGAAATGGAGCTTGATGAACTTGTTATTAGTTTAGAAAAATTAATAAATTCAGGAAGAACACATCAGCTCAAAAAATCATTTGATTCTTTGATTTCAAGTTTTAATAAAAAATACAGCAACTATCTGAATGCTAAAAAACAAGCCTTTATCAATGAAGGTGGGATGGAAGAAGATTTTGAAGTCATTGTCCCAGAAAAATCAAAATTTGAAGCCCTCGTTCAGCGCTACAAATCAGAACGAAATACTTATTACAAAGAATTAGAAAAAAACCTCCAATCAAACCTAAAGACAAGGATAGCTCTCATAGAAGAGCTCAAGGGGCTTATTGGGGTCGACCAACCTATAGGAGAAACTTATAAACAATTTAAATCACTACAAAACAAATGGCATGATACAGGTCATGTTCCAAGAGCAGAGGCAAACAACCTGTGGAGGACATATCGTCACCATGTCGGAATTTTTTATGATTTTTTACACTTAAATCGAGAGTTTCGTGAACTGGACTACAAATACAATTACGAGCAAAAACTTAAAGTAATTGAAGAGGCAGAAGCTTTAGTCGGAATGGAAGACATACAAAAAGCCTTTCGAAACTTACAAGACCTTCACAAAAGATGGAAAGACGAATTGGGTCCTGTTGCCAAGGAACATAGTGAAGCTTTATGGGATCGATTTGGAGAAGCGACCAAGATCATCCATGACAAACGCCAATACTTTTTAAAAAATCAAGAAAAGATTTTTGAAGAGAATCTTCAAAAAAAACAACTCATTCTTGAACAGATTAAAGCCCTAATTGAAGAAGAAGCCAACTCTCATGGAGTGATGCAAAGGCAAATCAACAAGATGGAAGGGCTGCGCAGTTCCTTCTTTGACATAGGATACGTGCCGAAAAAAGACAATGAATCTATCTGGAAGGATTTTAAAAAAATAATGCAAGGTTTCAGTAGAAAAAGAAATGATTTTTATAAAAATCTAAAAAAATCTTATAGCGAAAACCTCCAAAGACGCTTAGATATCATCAAAGAAGCCGAAGAGCTCAGTTTGTCGGACGATTATAAAACCACTACTCCAAAGATCATTGCCCTGCAAAAAAAATGGAAAGAGGCAGGAGCAGTCTCAAGAAAACAAAACGACAAAGTTTGGCAAAAATTCCGAGCGGTTTGCAATGCCTATTTTGACGGCATGGACACCCGTCGCAACAAGGAAACAAAAAAAGAACAAGAAGCATGGGATAAAAAATCTACTCTTTTATCAACCATCCAAAACTTTTCTGAATCAAACGACTCTTCTGAAGATCAAATAAATGCCTGGATTTCAGAATGGAAAAACTATGGAGCTGTTGCCAAAAACAAGCTAAACATTGAAAGTAAGTTCATATCCTCCATTGCTAAAGCCTTTAAGGCTACAGGGCTTAGCAACGAGCAAATCCAGAAGAAACGCTACGAGCTACAATTACAACTTATGGCAGACAGGCCAGACGCATTACTTAAAGAAAAAGCGACAATTCAGCGTAAAATAGAGGAAATCAAGCAACAAATCATCCAGCTAGAAACCAATATGCAGTTTTTTAGTGAAAACTCGTCAGACAACCCAATTGTGATTAAAGTAAATCAAGACATTAAAAAACACCGAGAGACACTTGAGAAACTTGAGGAAAAGAAAAAAATGCTAAAATCATCTTAACTCTATTTTTTCTTGGCGGATTGCCAGAGAGATTCTAAGCTCTCTATATCGAGGTCAGCTATCTTTTTTCCCTCATCATTCAGTTGTTCTTCCATCCATTGAAATCGGTCAATGAATTTTTGGTTGGTCCGTGCCAAAGCATCGTCTGCGTTGATGTTCATAAACCGAGCATAGTTGACCAGAGAAAACAAAATATCTCCGAATTCGGCTTCCATCTGCAATGTGTTTCGATTTTTCGTTTCTTCCAAAAACTCCTCTAGCTCTTCTCTTATCTTCAACACTACATCTTCGGTTTTTTTCCAATCAAACCCTATGCCTGCTGCTTTTTCTTGAATACGGTGCGCCTTTACCAAACTTGGCAATCCATTGGGAACACCCGTCAAAACACCTTTATTGCCTTCTTTAAGTTTGATTTTTTCCCAGTTTTGTTTTACCTCTTCCTCATTTTTGATTTCAGTGTCTCCATAAACGTGAGGGTGACGTTGGATAAGCTTCTCACAAATCCCGTGGGTAACATCTGCAAAATCAAAAGCCTTTTGTTCGCTTCCAATTTTTGAGTAAAAAACAATATGTAGCAATAGGTCTCCAAGTTCCTTTTTGATCTCATCATTTTCATTAGCCAAGAGTGCATCGCTAAGTTCATAAGTCTCCTCAATGGTCAAATGCCTTAAACTATCAAAGGTTTGTTTTCTATCCCATGGACATTGCACACGCAACTCATCCATGATGGTCAACAAACGATCAATCGCTCGAAGTTGCTCGTCGCGTGTATTCATGTTTTATTGAATGATTTTTTTATCTGCAAATGTCATGGGGTAGTCTGCAAAAACTTTACCACGAGCTATTTGTGAAAGTTTAGACTTGAGAAGTTTTTTCTTAAATGAACTCAATTTGTCAGTAAATAAAATACCCTCGATATGATCAAATTCATGTTGAACAATTCGGGATGCAATTCCTCTGAGCTCCATTTCCTGAGGTTTGAAATTTTCATCGTAGAACTCAATCGTTATTTCATCCTTACGGCTAACATCCTCACGGATATCAGGAATACTCAAACAACCTTCGTTAAAATCTTCCATAACACCACTTCTTCCTACAATAGAAGGATTGATAAATACATGTTTAAATTTTTTGAGAGCGTTGCGCTCTGAAAGAACCAGTTCTTTATCTTTGAAAAACGGACTGGCATCGACTACAAAAATCCGAATAGGTAAGCCAATTTGAGGAGCTGCTAGTCCGACTCCATTAGCTCCATACATAGTGTCCCACATATTGCTGATCAACTGACTAAGTTCTGGATACTTTTTATCAATAGGGGTTGCTTTTTGTCTAAGGACTGGATGTCCATAACCAACAATAGGTAAAATCATGGCATATTGTTTTGTGCGGTCAAAAAAGATTGTAATAAAATCGTGGCGCTGACTTTATCAACAAGCGCCTTATCACTTCTAGCTTTACGCCCCAATCCTGAATCATATATAGATTGAGTCGCAATTTTAGAAGTAAAACGTTCGTCGTAGGTGTGGTGTTTAAGTTTGGGGAATCGAGACTTACATTGACTAATAAACATATTCACTTGTTTTGTTATCTCTGAGGGCTGATTGTGCAATCGCATAGGCATACCGACGATGATACCTGAAACAGAAGCTGTCTTTTGGTAATTTTCAATAAAATCGAGCAATTGATAAGTTGGGACGGTATCGTGGCCAAAGGCAAAAATCTGTTCATCATCCGTCACAGCTACTCCGCAACGTTTCAGTCCAAAATCAATTGCTATCAATCTACCCATAGTTGCAAAAATACGCTTATTGACACAATTTGTGTATATAGAGTATTTTTAATCATATTGAAGCTATATTTGAAAAAAAATTGAATAAATGACTCATTTACAAAACACCATAGAATCTGCCTGGGAAAATCGTGACTTGTTAAAGCAGGGCGAAACTCAAAATGCCATTAGATCTGTTATCAGCGCTTTAGACGAGGGTAAACTTCGTGTAGCAGAACCTATTGATTCTGGTTGGAAAGTCCATGAGTGGGTCAAAAAAGCAGTTGTGCTATACTTTCCAATTCAGGGCATGGAAACCTTACAAGCCGGGCCTCTTGAGTTTCATGACAAAATTCCACTTAAAACCGGATATAAAGAAAAAGGGATTCGAGTTGTGCCTCACGCTGTAGCACGTCATGGTGCTTATATTTCTCCTGGGACAATATTGATGCCTAGTTATGTTAATATAGGTGCTTATGTTGACGAGGGAACCATGATAGACACTTGGGCCACTGTGGGCAGCTGCGCTCAGATTGGCAAAAATGTTCACCTGAGTGGTGGGGTTGGTATTGGAGGTGTTTTAGAGCCCCTGCAAGCCGCTCCTGTAATAATTGAAGACAATGCATTTGTGGGATCGCGCTGTATCGTAGTTGAGGGAGTCAGAGTCGAAACAGAAGCTGTTTTGGGGGCCAATGTGGTTTTGACAGCATCTACAAAAATCATTGATGTGACTGGAGAGGAACCCGTTGAATCAAAAGGGGTTGTCCCAGCACGCTCTGTGGTCATTCCTGGAAGTTATACCAAATCTTTCTCCGCTGGAGATTTCCAAGTACCTTGTGCGCTCATTATTGGAAAGCGAAAAGAAAGTACCAATAAAAAAACCTCACTGAATGATGCCTTAAGAACTTACAATGTTTCTGCGTAAGAACACCTAAGAAGGCATCAAATAGCTTATTTTTGTTCCGCTTATGGAACTCGACACCGCCATCCGTGTATTGCAACAAAAAGGCAGCCTGTTATACCCTTCCGATACAGTACTGGGACTGGGTTGTGATGCCACAGACGAGCATGCTGTTCAAAAGATATTCCAAATCAAGAAGAGACCTTCAGGCAAAGCACTTATCGCGCTGGTTGCAGACATTCAAATGTTATCTGAATATGTAGACCAGATTCCTCTTACCGCCAAGGAAATAATCAAAACCACCAAGCAACCGACCACCATTGTTTACCCAAAAGTTCAAAAGATTGCTCCCTCGGCTATGGCCAAAGACGGCTCGATGGCATTTCGCATTCCACAGCCGGGTTTTGCTTTAGATTTGGTACAAAGTTTTGGAAAACCCATCATCAGCACATCTGCCAACTTGAGTGGAGCACCCATTCCTGCAATCCTATCGGCTGTAGACCCACAGCTTTTGACACAGGTAGACTATGTCGTACCTTTGTGTTCAGAAATAAATAGTACCCAACCCTCAAAATTGGTATTACTCAAACCCAACGGAGAGACAGAGATATTAAGAACGTGACAACCTCAACAGAAATACAAAATGCATTAAACCCTCCCATTCTTAAACACATAGGGGAGGTTGCTGATCAGTTAAACACAAGAGCGTTTGTCATTGGCGGTTATGTGCGTGATGTAATTCTAAAGCGTAAAACTCCAAAAGACTTAGATATTGTCTGTGAAGGCAGTGGCATAGCACTTGCCAAAGCAGTCGCTAAAAGCCTTGATAACAGCAGCAAAGTGCAGGTGTTTAAAAACTTTGGCACTGCCATGTTAAAGGTGGGTGAATGGGAATTGGAATTTGTAGGTGCTAGAAAAGAAAGCTACCGAAGTGACAGTCGCCATCCGATCGTTGAAAATGGCACTTTAGAAGATGATCAAAAAAGGCGTGATTTTACCATTAATGCATTGGCTATAGCACTTAACCCAAAAGAGTATGGACATTTTATCGATCCATTTAACGGGCTAAAAGACATGGACGCTCACTTATTGCGTACGCCTCTAGAGCCCGAACAAACATACACAGACGACCCTTTGCGCATGCTGAGAGCTGTCAGATTTGCTGCTCAACTGAACTTTAAAATTGACATCGCTTCATTAGATGCAATCAAGACACTCAATGACCGCTTAAAAATATTATCTAAAGAACGGATTGTCGATGAGTTAAATAAATTGATGATGACATCAAAACCCTCAACTGGCTTCATTCTGTTGGAAAAAACAGATTTACTCAAGCATATATTACCTGAACTCATTGCTCTTAAAGGGATTGAAGAGGTGGAAGGGCAACGCCATAAAGATAATTTCTACCACACTTTGGAAGTAGTAGATAATATTTGTAAAACCACAGACAATTTATGGTTGCGCTGGGCAGCTCTGTTGCACGACATCGGAAAAGCTCCCACCAAAAAATTTAGTAAAAAAGTTGGTTGGACATTTCATGGGCACGAATTTGTAGGAGCGAAAATGGTGTACAAACTTTTTAAGCGTTTAAAAATGCCCCTGAATGAAAAAATGAAGTACGTTCAAAAGTTGGTTTTTATGAGTTCTCGACCTATTGCTGTTTCGGAAGATCTAGCGACCGATGCCGCTGTTCGAAGACTGGTGTTTGATGCAGGCGACTACATTGATGACTTACTTACCCTATGTAAAGCAGATATTACCACCAAAAACCCGCGCCGTTTTAAAAAATATCATGACAATTTTGAAAAAGTCCGAAAAAAAATTGTGGATGTAGAAGAACGTGACAGAGTGCGTAATTTTCAACCTCCAGTAGATGGAGCAGAAATCATGCGCACATTTAACTTAAAGCCTTGCCGAGAGATTGGAATACTTAAAGAATACATAAAAGAAGCAATCTTAGAAGGAAAAATTCCAAACGAATACCAAGCTGCACATAAGTTGATGCTTAAAAAAGCTGAAGAATTGGGACTAAAAACCATCTCATCATGAATTTAGGTATTCTTAACTTTAATAAATGGGCCTTGTTGTCTGTATATCTTGTGATTTTAGCTGGATCTGTCGTTAGAATGACGGGCAGCGGTATGGGGTGTCCTGATTGGCCGAAATGTTTTGGGTATTTAATTCCACCTACCGAACGTAACCAACTCGACTGGAAACCCAATTCAACTTACAGAGAAGGTCATGTGATTATTGTCGACGAAAGTCTGCAAGTAGCTGTGAAAGACTTTGAAAGCACTCATATTTTCTACGAAGAAAATTGGGAACCTTATACAAAACACGATTATGCTAAGTTTGACGCTACTCATACATGGATTGAATTCATCAACAGATTGTTAGGAGCCTTGTCTGGTCTGTTGGTTTTAGCGTTGTTTTTACGCAGTTTACCCTTACTTAGAACCAAACCTTTAGTACCAATTTTATGCTTTCTAGCTGTTGCAGGCATGGGCTTCCAAGCCTGGCTTGGAAAAACCGTTGTTGATTCTAATTTGTTACCTACCAAGATTTCAATCCACATGGCTATGGCATTGGTTATAATAGTTTTGTTACTCATTGTTCGCGCACTTTGCAAGCCGATAGGTTTGGCTAAAAAACCCTCTTCAATTTTGATGTATTTAATCGGGTTTGCTTTCGTTTTAACTCTTGCACAATTTGCCTTAGGCGTTCAGGTGCGTCAGTATGTAGACATACAAATACAAAAATGGGGATATGAACAAGCAGCACTTTGGCTACAATACCCAAAACTTGATTTTTATATTCACCGTTCACTATCCATACTCGTGGTTTTGGTTAACGTATGGGTTTTTATCAAAGTAAAACAAGAGGGCTTAGCAGAAAAATATATTTTTTGGATTCTTGGTTGCGTGGTAGCAGAGATCATACTGGGGATTCTAATGTACTATATCGATTTTCCTTGGGGAAGCCAACCTTTGCACTTGTTAATTGCAACTATATTGTTTGGAATACAAGCTTATTGGATTTTACGACTTAAAACAAAAAAATATGATCTATCGATTTAGAATGATCCTTGACGCTGAAGAGGATGTTTTCAGAGATATTGAATTAGAACAGGACAACACTTTTGAAGATTTGCACAATGCCATTTTACAATCATTTGGAATTGAAGGTCATGAAATGGCTACCTTTTATCTAAGCGATGAAGATTGGAACCAAGGGGAGGCTATTGCTCAAGCAGATTTGTTTGACGAACCCTGCAGATTGATGGCTGAAACCTTATTACAAGATGTCTTCTCCGAAGATCAAAAAAATGCCCTATACATTTATGATTTCCTGAACATGTGGACCTTTTTTGTTGAATGTATGGAAGAGGCTGAGTCTGTTGCAGGAGCTTCATATCCAAATTTGGTGTTTAGTCATGGTCACTTACCAGCAGAGCCACCGCCAAAACGTTTCGAGGAATCCCAAGACAATAATCAAGAAGAAGAAAGCGATGACTGGGAAGAAAATTGGGGAGAAGAACCTAATGAAGATTGGTATTAATTAACCACTTCGCAGCATTTCATGATGCTCATAGTTGCGCTTGACAAATTCAAAAGCTGCTCGCATAATTCCGCCCATATTATAGCTATTTTTAAAGTTCCTGTCAGGAATATATGCAAAGATCTCATTTTTTAGTTGCTTAACATTTTCAGCAGTAGATAATTCGTCTTTCAGCATACACTTTAACAGCTGGGTTAAGCGACCCTCCGCACTCAAAATTCGTTTGGCCACAATGGAGCGTTCTTCAATTTTATATTGATCAACTGCATTTTTGTCCAAATGAGCACGAACCAATTCGACCATAGGAAAATTCTCCTTAAAAAACTGTGGCCTGTAAACCTTTAATTTGGCCTCATAAGACTGTTGATCAAAATCAATGGCTCGTATCTTATACACGACTTGGTCAAAGTCATGCGTGGGTACAATAACATAATTATAGGCACGCATATCTCCCAGCAAACGGATTAAACAGCGTTCATTGAACTTGACAAACTCCTTGGCGATTTGACTCTTTTCACTCTTGCTACAGTTTGGCAAATGAGTTTTTATAAACTCGTCCCCTGGAATTCCAGCAATATGCTCCTCTATCAAGGTATTTTCACATACCAAAAAATTCAAATTATAAGGGGACAACATGTGTTCTACTTCTAACCCATAAGCGCGAGAAGCATCTGCTTTTTTAACATAGAAATAAATAAAATTATCATTGAGTATGTTTCTGATTTTAATCCTAAATGGTTTTGAGTTTCCAAAAGTGCAATAGTCGATGGCATCTACATTAAGAAAACGCATCGTGCTGGTGCTACCATCAGAAAGCAACAAGGTGTAAATACGTTTAAGATTTTCATCGATTTCTGCACGCTCGGAATCACTATAAAAAACGCGAACCCAGAGACTGTCATTGTCATACTTATCCATAACAGCAACAGAACCTGAAAAACGTAACAAATCTTCATAGTTGACAGGCAATTGAATGGTACGGTTGTAGTAATCCAAATAATCACGTAAAAAAGGACTAATAGGGTAAGTGGGTTTTTTCTTAGAAATTAGTTTTTCCTCTTTCGCCATATCACAAATGTACAGGGTTTTAAAACAATAATTTCACTTGAAGGCTTGTATAACAATAGATTTGATACTTTTAACATATAAAACAAACCTGTGTCTGTTATTCTACAAGTTGAAAAGCTAAATAAAAAGTTTGGCAAAATTCATGCGGTTCAAGATTTGAGTTTTTCCATCAAAAAGGGAAATATTTATGGGATATTAGGCCCCAACGGAAGCGGCAAATCGACCACTTTAGGCATGATTCTCAATGTAGTAAATCCTACCTCAGGGAGCTATCGCTGGTTTGACGGGTCGAACTACACCCATCAGGCCCTAAAGCGAATAGGTGCTATCATAGAAAGACCCAATTTTTACCCCTATATGACTGCTCATCAAAACCTAAAACTTGTATGCCTCATCAAAGAAATAAACCCTAACGTGATTGATGAAAAATTAGAGATGGTAGGGCTTTTAGATCGAAAAAAAGACCGATTTAAAACCTTTTCATTAGGCATGAAACAGCGCTTGGCCATTGCCTCTGCCCTACTCAACGACCCAGAAATACTCATCCTTGACGAACCCACCAACGGACTAGACCCCCAAGGAATATTTCAGATTAGAGAAATCATTCAAAAAGTTTCCGCCAAAGGAACAACCATATTATTGGCCTCACACCTATTAGACGAAGTTGAAAAGGTGTGTACTCACGTAATTGTGCTACAAGAAGGAGTAAGTCGATATGCGGGAACTGTGGACGCACTCACCGCTAGTTATGGATATTTTGAACTTGCCTCCTCAGATCCAAATCAGCTATTCGAACTTCTTAAACAACATCCAGATGTCTCTGAAATCAAACAAAAAAAAGACATGTTTTTGGCTTACTTAGATAAGGACGTGACCGCAGAAATGATGAGTCGTTATTTGATTGAACAACAATGCATACCAACCCATCTGATCAAAAAACACGAACGTTTAGAAACCCAATTTTTAGCACTTACCAAAAACCCAAAAGCATGAAAAGACTATTGCTTATCGAGTATCATAAAATGATGGCAAATCGATCAAGCAGGATGCTGATTATTGCTTATTTTATGTTACTCAGCTTAATTGCAAGCATTGCAGCGATCAAGTTTGATATCGGACCTATTGAGTTTCACCTCGCCGAGCAAGGAATTTTTAATTTTCCGTACATCTGGCACTTTAACTCCTTTATCGCCGCCTTGTTTAAAATATTTTTAGCAGTGGTCATCGTATCTATGGTGGCCAATGAGTATAGCTACAAAACGCTTAAACAAAACCTTATCGACGGTCTCAGCAAATACGAACTGTTAAAATCAAAGGTACTTATGGTGGTTGCACTGTCTCTGAGCTCTACTATTTTCCTATTTATACTTTCTTTGATCCTAGGCTATCGTTTTTCGGACTACAATGAAATTGGAATCGTGTTTAGTGATCTCGAATACTTATTGGCCTATTTCATCAAACTAGTCGGTTTTTTTAGCTTTTGCCTGTTTTTGGGAATCCTTATCAAGCGTTCCGCATTTGCATTGGGTTTCTTAGCTGTTTGGCAAATGGCCGAGGGCATCTCTTTTGGGCTAATGAAGTGGAAGCTATCGGATGTTGTGTCATATGTATCAGCTGAACAAGTGTTTGCTTTTTTCCCATTGAACAGTATGTCAGAACTTATCCCCCAGCCTTTTACCCGCCTATCAGCAGTCAAAAATATTGCAGGACAAATCGGAGAACAATTAGATGCCAATATTGGAGTTTCTTGGA
>Ga0066825_10000273_pt1 | contig 16987 bp, 14 predicted proteins | sample ETNtaG_6_FD_65608 | JGI IMG/M metagenome (GOLD analysis project Ga0066825, IMG submission 65608) | Marine microbial and viral communities from oxygen minimum zone, Eastern Pacific Ocean - ETNP201306SV45 | ecosystem: Environmental > Aquatic > Marine > Oceanic | place: Pacific Ocean: Eastern...
GGGCTGGGTAGCGACACAGACAGTCTGCCGTCGTTTGTGGTGATGACCAGCGTGAGCAAGGGGACGACCTGCGGTCAGATTTTCTATGATTTTTACTGGGGCAGCGGGTTTCTGCCCTCGCGCTTTCAGGGTGTAAAATTTCGTGCGGGCGGCGATCCGGTATTGTATTTGCAAAACCCCAACGGCATCACAGGCCAAGAGCGTCGTGGCATGCTTGATGATTTGGGTAAACTCAACCGCATGCGCCATGCGGAGTTTGGTGACCCGGAAATTCTCACGCGCATTGCACAGTACGAGATGGCCTACCGTATGCAAACCAGCGTGCCGGAACTCACCGGTGTGGCTAAGGAACCGAAGAGTGTGCTGGATCTCTACGGGCCCTCGGTGAAGGAGCGCGGCTCCTTTGCCTACAACTGCCTGATGGCGCGCCGATTGATTGAGCGCGGCACGCGGTTTGTGCAGGTGATGCACGCGGGATGGGATCAGCACCGCAGCGTGACCACCGAGCTGTACAATCAGTGCCGCGACACGGATCAGCCGAGCGCGGGATTGATTGCCGATCTCAAACAACGCGGGTTGCTGGAGGATACCTTGGTGGTCTGGGGTGGCGAATTCGGTCGCACGCCTTTTATTCAGGGCGACATCCGGAACCGCAAGCAATGGGGGCGCGACCATCATCCGTACGCCTTCACCACATGGATGGCCGGTGGCGGAGTGAAACCGGGTATGACCTACGGTGCGAGTGACGATCTGGGAATCAACGCCGTACAGGACCGCGTGCATGTGCACGATTTCCAAGCCACGCTGCTGCATTTGTTGGGCATTGATCATGAGCGGTTCACTTACAAGTTCCAGGGCCGGCGATATCGCCTGACCGATGTGCACGGAAAAGTGGTGAAACCGATTTTGGTATGAATCTTTTTCGCCCAATCTCATCCAATCTTTACACGCCTCCCCACGGGCGGCATGATTGATTTTTAGCGTGAAAACTTGGCGGATTTTATTGAGCTTCGGATTGTTAACGGCGATGGCTTCGGCGGCGCCCAAGAAGATTTCCTTTAATCGCGATGTCCGCGCGATTCTTTCGGAGAATTGCTACACTTGTCACGGACCTGATGCCGCCGCACGTAAGGCAAAACTGCGGTTGGATAAGCGCGAGGCTGCAGTTGCAGAAAAAAAGGACGGGCTATTCGCCATTAAGCCGGGCGACGTGGAGGAGAGCGAACTAGTCTACCGCATTTTTGCCAAAGACGCTGATGAACTGATGCCGCCCAAGGAATCCAAGCTCGCCCTGACGGCGGAGCAAAAGGCGATCCTCAAACAATGGGTCGCCGAAGGCGCGGAGTACGAGCCGCACTGGGCGTATGTAAAACCGAAACGTGAAGCAGTGCCGGCGGTGAAGAATTCCCAGTGGAGCCGTAACGACGTGGACCGCTTTATCCTCGCGCAACTGGAGAAGCGCGGCTGGGCACCTTCGAAGGTGGCGGACAAGCAGGCGTTAATTCGACGAGTGAGCCTGGATCTAACAGGGTTGCCGCCGACGCGGGCGGAGGTGGCGGCGTTTGTGGCGGATACCTCGCCGGAGGCGTATGAGAAACTCGTGGACCGTCTCTTGGCCAAGCCGGCGTATGGCGAGCATTGGGCGCGGCAATGGCTGGACCTTGCGCGGTACGCTGACAGTACCGGCTACGCGGATGATCAGCCGCGCACGATTTGGGGCTATCGCGATTGGGTGATCCGTTCGCTCAACAGCAACATGCCGTTTGATCAATTCACGCGCGAACAACTCGCTGGAGATTTACTCGGCAAACCGACCAACGATCAGCTGATTGCCACCGCGTTTCATCGTAACACGCAGACAAACAACGAAGGCGGCACGGCGGATGAGGAGTTTCGCAATGTAGCGGTGGTTGATCGCGTAAACACCACCATGCAGGTGTGGATGGGCACCACGATGGCCTGCGCGCAGTGCCATGATCACAAGTACGATCCGCTGAGTCAGGAGGAGTACTTCCGCATGTTCGCGATTTTCAACAACACCGAGGACAGCGACAAACGCGACGAGGCGCCGTTCGTCAGTATTTACAGCGAGGCACAAAAAAAACAGCGGCAGGATACGGAGCTAAAAGTGGCGGCGCTGGAGAAGGAGTTGACTCACCTCAAGACGACGGCGCTGGATGGGCTGGAGCCGTGGGCTAAGCAATTTGAGCAACGAATGCCGGTGAAGCGACTGGCAATTGCGCGCGAGAACAATGTGCTCTCCGCGAAAGTTCCGGCTGGCAAATTCGATCAACTGCAGGTCGCCGGGGTGAATCCGAGCCGTGTGACGATCAAGCTGCGACCGCAGGGCGAGAAGGATTTGAAAGGCCGCTTCGTGCGCGTCACCAACGTGGGCAAAGGGGTGTTTCTGCATCTGGGCGAGGTGCAAGTATTCAGCAACGGTGCCAACATCGCGCCCAAGGGTAAGGCAACCCAGAGCAGTACAGATTTCGGAGGGCCGGCTAAGTACGGCAACGACGGAAACACTAGCGGTGATTTTGCTAAGAAGACGGTGACGCACACCGCGCAGGAGGACAACCCATGGTGGGAGGTGGATCTCGGCAGTGAGCAGCCGATCGGGAAGCTCGCGATTTGGAACCGCACCGGTACCGGTCTGGCCGAGCGTTTAAAAGTGCATCGAGTGGAGGTGCTGGACGCCAATCGCAAGGTGATTTGGAAAGAGGAATCCAACAAGGTCTTTAAAGTGAATGTCGACTACGCGCTCGACGGCGCGCGGTTGTTGCCCTTTGTGCCCGTTCCCAACACGCTCACCACCGGTCTGCTGCGGTTTAAGGCGACCACCACTGCTGCCGAAGGAGATGTGTTGGAAGTGACCGTCAAGGACCTCAAAGAGGAAGACGTAATCATCTCCATCGTGACCGGCGTGTTGCCTAAGCTTGAGGTGGCACTGCCCCAAGACGTACACGGCATCCTGAGTGCCCCGGTTGAAAAACGCAGTGTGGCGCAGGTGAAACGACTTAAGGATTATTACGCGGCCAACAACCCCAAGACCCTTGCCAAGATTAAGGAACTGGACGTGGCCAAAAAACAGCTCGCCGGTATGAAAGGCACCACCACCGTGCCGGTGATGCGCGAGATGGCCAAGGGCCGCGAGACGCATATTCAGTTACGCGGCAACTATCAGCAGAAAGATAAGCGCGTGTACGAGGGTGTGCCGGAAGTGTTCGGCGTGCCGATCGCTGAAAAGCCCGACCGCCTGCAGCTGGCCAACTGGATTCTGGATGAGGGCAACCCGCTCACCGCGCGCGTGATTGCCAACCGTTATTGGGAATCCATCTTCGGCACAGGCATCGTACGCACCAGCGAGGAGTTTGGTTCGCAGGGCGAATTGCCGACGCATCCGGCGTTGCTCGACTGGCTGGCCACCGAGTTGGCGCGGATGAAGTGGGATACTAAGGCGTTTCTCAAACTGCTGGTCACCAGCGCTGCGTACCGGCAGGACTCGCGCTCTACACCGGAGCATTTGGAGAACGATCCGGCCAACCGCTTCTACGCGCGCGGACCGCGCTTGCGGTTGACCGCCGAGATGATCCGCGATCAGGCAATGTCAGTCAGCGGCCTGCTCAGCCGCAAAATGTACGGCGTTCCGGTGAAGCCGTACCAGCCGAGCTTCGGCGTGTCCGCGGCGTTTGGGCCGGGCATGGATTGGGAAACCAGCGCGGGCGAGGATAAGTATCGCCGTGGTATTTACACCCACTGGCGCCGCACCAATCCGTACCCCTCCATGGCGGCGTTTGATGCGCCCAACCGCAACGTCTGCACTGTGCGCCGCGTGCCCACCAACACTCCGCTGCAGGCATTGGTGACGATGAACGATCCAGTGTACGTGGAGGCCTCACAGGCTCTGGCCCGCCGCATGATGAAAGAGGGTGGCGACACGGCGGCCGCGCGGGTGACCTTCGGTCTGCGCCTATGCCTCTCGCGTGAGCCCAAGCCCGCCGAGGTGGGTCGTCTCGAGGAACTCTTCAACGAATTGCTGGCCGATTACCAACAGGATCCCGAGGCCGCCAAGATGATGGCCACCGACCCGCTTGGTCCGCTTCCTGAGGGCATGAAAGCCGACGAGCTTGCGGCTTGGACCATCGTCGGCAATGTACTTTTGAATCTCGATGAGATGTTCATGAAACGTTAACCTGATTACCAAAATGAATCTGCAACACGAACAGCTTTTACATCGCACGCGCCGACAGTTTCTAGGCGAGGCGGGGATGGGTCTAGGCGCGGCGGCGCTGGCCTCGATGATAGGCGGCGCGCAAATGGCCTCGGCCGATGTGACGTTTGATCCCACACAACCGCTCAAACCACGCCGCCCGCATTTCGCGCCCAAGGCCAAGAGCGTCATTTACCTGCACATGACCGGGTCACCGCCAGTGTTGGACATGTTCGATTACAAGCCGCAGCTCCAGAAGCGGGAAGGCGAGAATTGTCCGGACGAATATCTGAAAGGCCGGCGGTTTGCCTTTACCTCGGGCGTGCCGAAGCTGATGGGCACGCCGCACGATTTCAAACAGCACGGACAAACCGGCGCGTGGATGAGCGACGCGGTGCCAGAGCTGGCCAAGCACGTGGACGATATTTCGTTTATCAAATCCATGACGACTGATCAGTTTAACCACGCGCCGGCGGAGCTGCTGCTCTACACCGGTAGCGCGCGCGAAGGTCGGCCGAGCATGGGTTCGTGGATCACGTACGGGCTCGGCAGCGCGAACCAGAATCTACCCGGCTTCGTGGCGCTCATCTCCAGCGGCGTACAGCCCAATGGCGGCAAGAACTCCTTCGGTAGCGGCTTTTTGCCCAGCGTGTTCCAGGGCGTGCAATGTCGGTCCAAGGGCGATCCGGTGCTCTATGTGTCCAACCCCAAAGGCATGAGCCGTGCGTTACGCCGCAAGAGCCTCGATGCGCTCAATGACCTGAATCGCATCCAGGCCAAGGAACTCGGCAGCCCCGAGACTATCACGCGCATTGCGCAGTACGAGATGGCTTATCGCATGCAGGCAAGCGTGCCGGAGGTGATGGATATTACCAAGGAACCCAAACACATCCTCGACAGCTACGGCGCCAAGCTTGGCGCGGGGAGTTTGGCTAACAACATTTTGCTTGCTCGGCGCTTAGTGGAAAAGGGAGTACGTTTTGTGCACCTCTTCGATTGGGGCTGGGATTTCCACGGCACCGGCGCCGGAACCGGCCTCGGCGATGGCCTGCGCAACAAATGCAAGACGATGGATAAACCCATCGCCGCACTAATCAAAGATCTCAAGGAGCGCGGATTATTTGAGGATACCCTCATCGTGTGGGGCGGCGAATTCGGTCGCACGCCCTTCCGCGAAGGCCGCACAGCCAAGGGTAAAGTGCTTGGGCGCGATCATTATCCGGACGTGTACACTCAGTGGATGGCCGGCGGTGGAACCAAGCCTGGCACCTACGGCGCCAGCGACGAGCTGGGCTTCAAGGTCGCCGAGGACAAGGTGCACGTGCACGATCTACAGGCCACCATCCTGCATCTCATGGGTATGGATCACGAGAAACTCTATTACCGTTTCCAAGGCCGCAAATATCGCCTCACCGATGTGCACGGCAAAGTGGTGAAGGGCGTACTGGCTTAGAAGCAATTTAGTCCTCCTCAAACCACAACACGCCGTCTTCCTCCACCACCTCTAGGGGAAACAAACTCGCTCCCGCACATGGCCCGCGCGTGCAGAGCCCCGTGTCGGGCTCATAAACCGCGCCGTGCGTCTGGCACATCAGCGCATCGCCTTGGTTGGTGAAAAACCGGTTATCTCCGTAATCGAGTGAAATCGGAATGTGACGGCAGGTGTTTTCATAGGCAAACAACGTCCCATTGAAGCGTCCAACAAATCCCTCCATCGGCCGTTCCTTACGCTTGAAGGAAAACTTTATAGTCTTACCTTCCTCCACTTCGTCCACAGCAGCAATGCGTATGCGCGACACGCGAAGCAGTCTGCACATTTTTTTTCAAAAGCCAAGTAACTGAGAGCCAATGGGTAGCCGGAACGGGTTTGATGTGGAAAGCTGGACGAGCTTTCATGATACCACACCGGGCTGCGTCATGCCGTACAGGGAATCCCGACCAAAAAGGTGGGGCAACACGCACCGTGTCCGGTATTGGGGGTGTTGAAAAAGAATACTACTTCGTGGATTAATATGGGCAAAACGTGAGCGCCATCCGCGTGAGGATTCGAGGTTTGTTTTCTGTGTTATTACAACGCAACCCGGCGTGGTTTTTACGCCTATTTTCCAGTTAAAAGATTGGTTCTAATCATTTTTTGGCCGTTTTGCATGCTATGGAGATTGGCATAATATCTGCGAGTAACGCGCAATGAGAAGGAATAAAGGTTTCACACTAATAGAGCTACTAGTCGTAATCGCCATTATCGGAATTTTGGCGAGTATGCTTTTGCCTACTCTGGCTAAGGCTAAGACCAAGGCGAACCGGCTAAAATGTGCGAACAAACTGAAATCTTACCACGCGGCATATGAAAACTATGCAACACTTCAGGGCGGAGCTACGCCTCAGGTGGATCCGCAAATAGTTAATAATGCGTATGCCAAAACGCTTGGTTATCGAGATATCCAAGATCGTTATGAGCATTGGTGTTGGCCCCGTGCATACGCGGTTTCTGAAATCCTTATGGATTACACTGCGTATGTATCGCCTTTAGATCCAAAGGCGATTGCTAATCAGCGGAAAGAATCAAAAAAATCCTGGGCTGATTTCAAAGCCAATCATGGCGCCCACTTGCTCCGGCCCAACCGGCAGAGTTATGCAATTAAAATGCAGGGAGATGTGACTATTGGATCAACCATCATTGCCTCAACCAGAAATGTGGCTGGTGCTTCACAGGCTGATGGAGTGAAATACATCACAGATTTCGGGGGTGTGAATAATTCTGATCGATGGAATTATGCGACTCAAAACAGGAAGTTGCAGGGTGGAAACGGTGACGGTCACAATGGATGCGCTGTGGAGCGGTACGACTTCGCTACCGGATCGTATAACGCCAAGTTCTTTGGTCCCGGCATTAAAGAATACAGCATGACCGGATTTCAAAGTGACGAGGCCAATTGGGTTATGGCAGATGGATCCACCAAACAAGGCACTAGCACCGATTATAACAATCAGCTACGAGCCGCTGCAAAAACTCGTAGTGAGGGTTTATGCTTGGGCGACGAATTGAACCTCATTACCATCCTGCCAAGGCAGTAGCCCATTTATTTATCAATATGAAGAATGTTTTGTATGCAGCGGTATCGCTCCTGTTCGTGGCTTGCGGTGGAGAAGATGAGGCAAGTAATGAGGATGTGGAGTTGAAAGAAGAGATGTACCACGAGGAATCTGATCCCAACGAACCCTCCTAAGTAGGTTAACCGATTGAACCTGAGAGCTTGGTCAGTATCGTTATTGTTGGTTTCAGTAGCTAATCTTCAAGCAGTCCTGCCTGGCTGGCCGGAAGAGATTCAGGAAATCAAATACCGCAGTGCTTCGGATGATACGGATCAGCCGGCACTGCATTTCGCGCCGTCCACTAAAGAAGCTCGGCCGTTGCTGGTGGGGTTGCATTCGTGGTCTAGCGATTATCGGCAGGCGAACACCTCCTACGGTAAGTGGGCTGTGAATCACGATTGGCACTTCATTCATCCTAACTTCCGTGGGCGTAATCGTACGCCGTCGTCGATGGGCTCGGAGCTTGCAGTACAGGATATTCTCAGTGCTGTTTCGTGGGCTAGGCAGCAAGGGAACATTGATCCTAATCGAATTTATATAATCGGAGCTTCGGGCGGTGGTTATGCAAGTCTATTAATGGCGGGGCGTGCGCCTGAGCTGTGGGCGGGTGTCTCGGCTTGGGTGCCGATTTCAGATTTGGTCAAGTGGCATGCGGAAACGACAGCGCGTAAACTGCGTTATGCGGGCGAGATCGAGGCGGCTTTGGGCGGTCATAAACCCGTGCCCGGCACGCCGGCGCATGCGGATGCCTTGAAACGCTCGGCCATTACCTACATGGCCCGCGCGCGCGGCGTGAATCTGGACATCAACGCCGGCATCACTGACGGCCACAACGGCAGTGTGCCGATCAGCCATTCGCTGGAAGCCTTCAACGCGCTGGCGGCGCCCAAGGATCGGCTCAGCCCGGTGTTAATCGGAGAGTTTGTAAAAACGGCCAAGGTGCCGGCGGCCCTGCGAAAGGAAACGGCAGCCGACGCGAGTTATGGTCGGAAAACTGTTCTTTTCCGCAGAAAATCAGGCGCTGCGCGGGTGACGATTTTTCAGGGCGGCCACGAAATAATTCCCGAAGCTGGCTTGCAATGGTTGGCCGAACAGAACAGGATTCGCGCCCCGAAAAATGAGTGACGTGAATCTTTTGCCCGAACCGAAGTTTCTTCCTGAACTCCATCCCACCTTTCGCCCGGCGATTCTGGTGAACCGCGCCTTCGAGGCAGCAGCTCGCGATACCGGTACGGCCGTGGACCTCGGCATAGGCCTCGAGCAGGCTGATGGGTCCGTGTTTCATCACCGCACCGTGCTGTTCCCGGCCAATCACGAGCTGGAGCCGAACAATTTCCGTCACCTCGAACGCATGGTGAAATTTCTCCTGTGGCAACGTGGCGGCTGGAAGATTCACCTGAGCGGCGCGGATGCTTATATCGATCGACTGCAGGAATACTACCGGACCAACGAGTTCGGCAAATTTGACGACGACGTGATTGGCGTGAAGAACAATCGTCACTCGCTCGAGGTGGTGGCTTGTGCCGAATTGCCCGCGGAAAATTCTCAGGCGCGTCCGATTGGCCGGCACCTGGATGGCTGTCGCATTGGCTTCGACTTGGGCGGCAGTGACCGCAAGGCGGCTGCGGTGATTGATGGTGAAGTGAAGTTCAGCGAAGAGATCGTGTGGGATCCGTACTTCGAGCCAAATCCGGATTATCATTACGAAGGCATCGTCGACTCCCTCAAGCGCGCCGCCGAACACCTGCCGCGCGTGGACGCCATTGGCGGCAGCGCCGCCGGCTGTTACTCGCACAACAAGGTGACGTGGGCCTCGCTCTTCCGCGGCGTGGGCCCGGAGGATTTCGAGGCCAAGGTGCGCGACATGTTCACCAACATTGCCGAGGAATGGAATTGCCCACTGGAAGTGATCAATGACGGCGAGGTGACCGCCTTGGCCGGCTCAATGGCGCTGCGCAAGAAGGGTGAATCCGGCAACGGTGTGCTTGGCATTGCCATGGGCACGAGCGAAGGCGGCGGGTATGTGGATATGGATGGCAACATCACCACGTGGCTCAGCGAACTGGCTTTTGCGCCGGTGGATCTGCATCCCAAGGCGCCGGCCGATGAATGGAGCGGCGACCTTGGCGTGGGTGCACAGTATTTCTCGCAACAAGCAGTCGCCCGCCTGCTGCCGGCCTCGGGCATTGAGTACGATGCCAGCCTGAGCATGCCCGAGCAGTTAAAGATCGTGCAAAAGCTGATGGAAGAAGGCGACGAGCGCGCGCTGAAGATTTACGACGCCATTGGGATTTACCTCGGCTACACGCTAGCGCATTACGCTGAGTTTTATGAATTCCAGTACGTATTGCTGCTGGGCCGCGTGACCACCGGCCCCGGCGGTGAGCACATCATCACGCGCTCCAAGGAAGTAATGGCCTCGGAATTTCCGGAACTGGCAGAACGGATAAAGTTCCACTTCCCGGATGAAACCGAGAAACGCCACGGTCAGGCCATCGCCGCGGCGAGCCTGCCGAAGATTAGCTAGGCAAAAGCAGACCGAGCTTGCAATCGTCCGTGGTCAGCCCATCATCAGGTCGTTCCACGAACGATTTTTTGTCATGAAACTGATGAAACTCATCCCCGCATTCCTCCTCGCGGCCGTCACTGTGACGGGCGCCGACCTCAACCAGCCGCCCAAGGGATTTAAGGCCCTTTTTAACGGCAAAGACCTCAAGGGTTGGTGGGGTTTGAAGACTGAAGATCCCGCCAAATGGATGGCGCTGGATAAGAAGGCGTTGACCAAGAAAAAGGCGGACAGCCTCAAGGACATTCAACAGCATTGGTCAGTAAAGGATGGTATCCTAATCAATGACGGGAATGGTCTGTACCTTAGCACCGTAAAGAACTACGGCGACTTCGAGTTGTACGTGGACTACAAAACCGTCGCCAAGGCCGACAGCGGCATTTACCTGCGCGGCGTTCCACAGGTCCAGATTTGGGACACGACCAAGGAAGGCGGCAAATGGAAGATCGGCGCGGACAAAGGCTCCGGAGGTCTTTGGAACAACGGCCCTGCCGGCACGCCCGGTCGCGACCCGCTCGTGCTGGCCGACAAGCCTTTTGGCGAGTGGAACACTTTCTACATCAAAATGGTCGGCGACAAGGTCACCATCAAGCTTAACGGCAAACTCGTCGTGGACAATGCGCCCCTCACCAATTTCTGGGACCGCAAAACGCCCAAGGCGAACCGCAAACCACTGATTACCCACGGCCCAATCCAGCTGCAAACCCACGGTGGCGAAATCTGCTGGCGCAACATCTTCATCAAGGAATTGAACTAATATGAAAAAACAACTCATCGCACTTACACTACTGCTTAGCCTCAGCGCGGACGCTGAGGAGAAAGGCTTCAAGCCTCTCTTCAACGGCAATGATTTCACCGGTTGGGCTGGCCCGATTGACAACTACCAAGTCACTGACGGCACCATCCAGTGTAAGCCTGGCAAAGGTGGTACTATCTACACCAAGGACAGCTATAGTGACTTCGTCGTGCGGCTGGAGATCAAACTTCCCGAAGGCGGCAACAATGGCCTAGCCATTCGTTACCCAGGCAAAGGGGACACCGCCTATGTGGGCATGTGCGAATTACAGGTACTCGATAACACCGCCAAGAAATACGCCAAACTCCATCCTGCGCAGTATCACGGCAGCGCCTACGGCATGGCTGCTGCAAAGCGCGGGCACCTGAAAAAACCCGGCGAATGGAACACGCAGGAAGTCACCGTGAAAGGCCACACTATCAAAGTCGTGCTCAACGGCGAAACCATCCTTGATACGGACCTGAGCAAGGTGGAGAAATCCATGGCGCCCATTGCCAAGTACAAGGGTCGCCTGCGCACCGAGGGCCACTTTGGCTTCGCCGGGCACGGCGCTGCGGTGCAGTTCCGCAATGTGCGCATTAAGAGCCTGAAGTAAGCGCGGGAAAAATCTAATCCACGAACGGCGGCAGCGCGGCTATCCCCCCGCCTGTCGCCGTTCCTGTTTTTTCTGGGCCAACAACTGCTGACAGCCGTTGGCCATGTTCTGGTAAATCATAAACGACTCATCCGCCGCCAGCTTCTCTCTCACCAGCTCACTCAACGCATCCTTGCGCAGCGAGATCAATTCTTTCTCCAATTCATCCACGCACTCCTCATTCTCGCGCAACCGACCAATGATGCCTTCAATCGCCTGATAATACTTATCAATCCGATCCTTCCGTTTCTGCAGCAACCACTTGCGGATGCCGCCGGCCAGGCCCCACAACAAAATACAGGCGGACATGATGAAGCCCATCGCCTCGGCGTACTTCACCAGAAAGCCGGGGTCGTCCCGATGGAAAAATTGGTCGGCCCCCGCGTGCAGCGGGAACTGCAGTCCCTGAGAGGAGGTCGTTTCATCCAGGTGAATGAAGGCCGAATGCTGCTGCGACAGCACTGCGCGGTGCTCATAGATGGTGCGAATGACCGTTTCCGCCACATCATCGGGCAGGTCGCGATGGCATGCCAGCACGGCCTTGACGCCCACTGTGCCGATCGGCTCGCGTGGGTGGCCGTCGTAAGCCAGCATGGGGATGGTCAACGCCGTCGCGTGCGGATACTGCACGCGAAACCCCTGCGCCAAGGTTTGCGCGGTCACATCGCCGCGCGGCAAATTGGATGGCCCATCGCGGGTCAATGGCGCCAGCGGCGTGAGTTGCACCCGGCCGGTATCTAAAGCACGCTGGCAGGCGGCATTGCCCAGGCCGCTGAGGAACAACAGCGCGTGCACCTCGCCCTGCACCAGCTGATCCATGCCATCGTTCAAGGTTAGGTTGCGCAGTTCAGCCGAGGACTCGTCAATGCCAGCGAAACGCAGAAACTCGCGGGCGAAGGTGTCCGAGCCGCTGCCCTTGGGGCCGAGGGCGATTTTCTTGCCGGCGAGGTCGCGGATGGAGCCAATGCCCGCCTCGCGACGGCAGAGGAAGTGCAGCAATTCCGGGTACAGGGCTGTGAGGCTGCGCACCGCTGCACTGGCCTGCGTGTCGTTTTGCAGCAGCGCAAGGTGAGCGGTGTTGTCCTGTAGGCGCTTGGCGTTGTCGAGGCTACCCCGGGTTTCCTGCAGTTCAACGTTCCAGTACGGGTGGCCCGCCCGCACCTCAGTGGCGATGGCCCGGCCCAGTTCGTGGTACACGCCGCCGGGTTGGCCGGTGGCGAAGTTGAACGTGTGTTCCTCAGGCAGCAACCAACGCTGCCCCATAAATCCAACCAGCAACGCGCCTAGAACACTAAGACCGATCAGCCACTTGCGAATAGATTCGTTTTCCATGATTAGCTCGGGGAGCTATTTTTACGGGGTTTCCTCATTGGGAGGTAAGGGCATGACAGATGTGGCCCAATTGATGTATGGAGAAATAGGGCCGGGCGAATATCCTTCGCGTCTGGCTATCACAGTGCCATCACCGGATAGTACGATTTGAGTGGGGTATTTGGTTACATTGAAACTGTTTTTAAGGCGGTTGTTTTCCCGTTGAACGGCGCCATCGATATTGGATGTTACTGGGAAATCACAGACATGCATGATCATGCGATCAGATAGCGCATTCCATTTCGGGTTATTTAAAATCTGTTTATCCAAGGCAATACACGGCGGGCACCAGTCGGATCCGGTGAACAGGAGATATATCGATTTGCTCTCTCGTTTAGCCTTGCTCTGAGTGGCGGCTAACCCCGTGAGCACTGTTGCGGTGGTGTCTACTTTATTGTTGCCGGTTAAAACCTGAGTGTCTCCTCTGCCAATGTATGTGCCTCCGTGGGAGAAGATATGTGGTTTTACGGCCATTCCATCAGCCAGTAGGTCCGAATCATTGGATAACTTTGTGCTTCCGTCTGCACGTACTAGTTGGCCTTGGCTGCTAAGCAACCCAGCCATAGTATTCGGATGTGAGAGACCATCTTTATCAACGACGTCTGCTCCAACCCATTTAGCGGTCGCCAGGTCATCAGTAGATAGATTCCGCGAGACTCCGATCACGGTTGTTGGGCGTGCCGTATCCCCTCCTTTAATCATTGCATAGCTAATGGCCTTGTTAGGTATAGGGTTGCCGTCTCGAGTACTGTATTTTTCCCAATTCAAAAGGGCAATTTCCATATCAGGTTCCCGTGTGCCATCACAGGGAGACCACAGAATTTTTGGAGTTGTGATTTCCTGTTTCATACCGCGACAGGCAAAGATACTTCCAGGATCTACCGTGAAATTTTTCTCCCCCCCGAAATGTTCTCTTCTGCCATAAAATGTGAGTTGCCATGGGAGACGCCCTTCGTTGTCCAAGGAAAAACTGATCAAGCCTGTTCCAACTTGCCTTACATTGTTCAGGCAACTGATGCGTTTGGCTTTTGCTAATCCACGAGATAACGCAGGCAAGAGAAGGCTAGCGAGTATCCCGATAATGGCGATGACCACGAGCATTTCAATCAATGTAAAAGCTCGTGTGGCGCGCGAATGCGTTTGAACCATACCGGAACCTAAGCCTGTTTAGGCGGCCTCGCAAGTGAATTGCCTTGAATTTTGGGGAGTTATGTATCTAATACATATCTTCCATGGCTGAGGTTTTTCCACAATTGTCGCGCCGTCCGCGGCGGCTGCGCCGTAATGCTTCGGTGCGAGATTTGGTGCAGGAAACGCGAGTGACGGTGGATGATTTTATCTATCCATTATTTGTGCGCGAAGGCGAAGGCGTGGGCGAGTCGGTGCTTTCCATGCCGGGCGTTGAGCGGCATACGATCGAAGGCTTGGTGACGGAATGCCGGGCGGCGGTGGCGGCAGGCATCAAGGCGGTGGCTTTGTTTCCGGTCACGCCCACGGAATTGAAGGATGATCAGGGAAGCGAGGCGCTGAATCCGGATTGTCTGGTGTTGCGGGCGGTAAAGGCGGTGAAGGCGGCTGTTCCGAACTTGGTGGTGATTACGGATGTGGCGTTGGATCCTTACACGACCACGGGTCATGATGGTGTGCTTAATGCCGCAGGCAGCGATGTGGAAAATGATGCCACCGTGGAAATCCTCGCCAAGATGGCGGTGGTGCAGGCTGATGCCGGAGTGGATTGGGTGGCGCCTTCGGATATGATGGACGGCCGCGTGGGAGCGATTCGATCGGCATTGGATGCGGCTGGCCACACGCAGGTTGCTATTCTTGCCTACTCGGCCAAGTACGCTTCGGCATTTTATGGTCCGTTCCGTGATGCGGTTGGCAGCCAGCAAGCCGTCGGGAAAAATTATTTGGATAAGAAGACTTACCAATTGAATCCGGCCAACCCTCGGGAATCCATGATGGAAGCGGCATTGGATATCGAGGAGGGGGCCGATGTGTTGATGGTCAAACCGGCGGGGGCGTATCTCGATATTTTAAGCCAGTTGCGGCAACTGACGGATTTACCGTTGGCGGCGTATCAGGTGTCCGGCGAGTACGCGCAAATTCATGCGGCAGCGGAGAAGGGTTGGTTGGATTACGCGGCGACGCGGGATGAATCGCTGATGGCGATCAAGCGCGCTGGCGCGGATTTGATTCTTACTTACTTTGCCAAGGAGATTGCCGAAGAACAGGCCTAGTCTTTGGCCGGCGGGAGTTGCTGTACCGTAAGGGTGACCGGGGTGCTACAGCTGAGGTTGAATTCTCCCTGCAATTCATAGGCTGCCAAATTCACCGCATCGCGCACGGTCAATAATTGGTGTGGCGAATGCAGCACATATGCCAGCCGCCAGCGCACGGCGTGATCGTCGTTTTCCTTGAGCGCAATACGCGGGGTGTCTTTGGCGGAAAGTCCATCCGTTGCCTGACACGCCCGTTCATAGACTGCCTTCAAGTAGTCTTTTACATGATCGGCTGGCAAATCGTAACCGATTTTGAAATCCACAAAATCGCGGAATACGCCACCGGGGTTTTCCTTGTAGAAATCCACACGGCATTTGAGGAGCGTGGAATTGGGCACTTCTATGTCATGCCCTCGCACCAAATCGCGGATGATGGTTTGCAGTCCGCGAATTTCGAGAATGATACCGAGCATGTCTTCATCGGGAATCGCAATTACATCCCCGCGCTGCATGCGTTCGCCGCTGATCAAGAGAATACCACTGAGAAAATCGCGCAGCCAATAATCCTTGGTGGTGAACACCAATACAGCGAGAAAGCCAACCACTCCGGTGGTTTGTAGGGAACTGGTCAAACCCCAGATATTGATAAGCACCACCAGTGTGCTTAAGAGAATAACGCCGCTAGCTACCAGCTCCAGTGTGCGGGAGGTGGCGGTTTCCACCTTGCGCGTGAACCCCATCACTGTGATTTCGTTGCCATAGCGGGCCAGCAACAACGCCTCGGTCAGGTGCACCAGCAGGTAGGCGATCAGGAGGGCGAGAAAGGTTTGGCTCAGTTGATCCGCGGGAAAGTGGTCGCTGTTCATTATCAGTGACACCACGAACATCATAAATACGGTGAGGTTGAACCCGTGCAAAATGCGCAGGCGTGCCCACATTTTGGCTTCGTCCTTAATCTCGCCATAGTGCGACGCAATAGATTTAGAAAATAGAAAAACCACTGCGTTGACTGCGAAGGTGAAATACTCCAGTGCCGTCAGATGCTGCAGGCGAGGCACGACGATATCATTCCAGAAATCCATAGTAATTTAGCTCAAATAATTATGTAAAAATACTAAGGTGGAGTTGGGGTTTGTATAAAACCAAAAACTATTTAAATGACCGTACTTATACGATCTGGCTCAAAAGCCTCGATTAGTTTATCTACCCTTGCCCTCTCGCTGGGACCAATAGATTCCCCTGTGGTCTTGATGGCAGTGTTGAGTTGTTCAACTTCACTATCGCTCAAGGCCCCAGCGCCTTCTCGATCTAAATAAAATTTTGCTATGCTGTACCAACGGTAGGCTTCACTTAGATTTTTATCTACACCATGACCATGAAAATAAAGTCCGGCTAAATTCAGTTGAGCTGAGCCAATACCTTTTTCAGCACTCAGTCGGTACCAGTTGGCGGCTTTTTTTAAATTCATTTCTACTCCAGCTCCTTTCTCCAATGCTCGCCCATATGAGAACTGTGCAACTGCGTGTCCGGCTTCTGCTCCCTTGTGGTACCATTTTGCGGCCTCGAATAAATCACTAGGTTTATTCTCGGTGCCTGATTCGCTGAGAACACCGGCAAAATACATGGCTTCGGGATGGCCGGGGATGATGATATTTTCGCCGACCTTGAGGTAGTCAACATCCATTTCGGGATTAAGCGTGCTCATATCACGGATCAAAACGTTATATAGGTCAGCAATATCAATGATGGTCTCGGTAGATTTTTGTACCACATGATTAGTAGGGGTGGCTGAAGCGATATACCAAGCCAAAGCATTATCAAGACTCTTGTTTTCCTCTTTGCCTTCCTGAAAAGCTAAGCCTTTTTCAAACTGACTGACACGATTACCCCATTTTGCAGCTGCATCACGATGGCCCGTGGAATTCGGCTCTTTGCAAGCGACGCATATCAGCAGTAAAATCCATAGCCCCAAGTCTTTTGCCCTCATGGCGTCACCCTAGCTGAAATGACGGGCTGCTTCAAGATTTCCCCATAAGTTTGACTGGCGGACTGGATTGGTTTAATGCGGACCCGTGTTAAGAATTGGATTAATCCT
>Ga0066825_10000279_pt1 | contig 16825 bp, 19 predicted proteins | sample ETNtaG_6_FD_65608 | JGI IMG/M metagenome (GOLD analysis project Ga0066825, IMG submission 65608) | Marine microbial and viral communities from oxygen minimum zone, Eastern Pacific Ocean - ETNP201306SV45 | ecosystem: Environmental > Aquatic > Marine > Oceanic | place: Pacific Ocean: Eastern...
CATAATCATGATAATGGCAAGAATTCGATTGAAAATCGCCCCATCGATTTCAATGGCAATCCTCGCACCAAGGATCGCACCAAACAATGCCGAGATTCCCAGATAGATGCTAAAGGGATAAGTAAACACCTTCTTTGATGCGTAGCCGATATTGGCCGAAAGAGTCGCAACAACAATGGCAATTCGATTTGTTCCGTTTGCCACGGCTGGAGGAAGCCCCATAAAAATCAAAAGAGGGAGCGTTAGCAGCGATCCGCCACCCGCAATGGTATTGACAAAGCCAGCAAAAACACCGGCACCGATAAGAAGAAGAATGTCGTAGACGTTTTGCATATATGATTTGTAGTAAAGTTAGTCATAATTCAGGAAGCACAAAAAAACCAGGTGCAATCGCACCTGGTTTTTAAGAGCGGAGAAAGAGGGATTCGAACCCCCGGAGGTGTGACCCTCAACGGTTTTCAAGACCGCCGCATTCGACCACTCTGCCATTTCTCCAATGGGTGCAAATATACAGCCCTTTTTTTTCTTACAAAACCCATTCTGTCATAGATTCTACATCGTTGTTTGATAAGTACAATTCCTTCGAAATATTGAATGTGACTTTATACTTATTTTCGAGAGTGTTATTATATTAACTTCATTTATATTTGTCGAATATTTAATAAATCACCCAATGAATAAAACTTCAATCTTTCTCTACACTTTGGCTGCCCTAGTCTTTACTTCCTGTAGTACCATACAATTTACTGGTAATCCGATTGGTAAACTGGCTTTTCCATCTACTGAAATCGTAGATTGGGAACAAGTCAACGAGTGGCAGCATGCGGATATCAAATCCGAAAATTTCCCTGGTATGAGTGTTCATAAAGTTTATGACGAACTTTTACAAAATAAAGAAGGGAAAACCGTAATTGTCGCTGTGATAGACACGGGAATCGACATCACACATGAAGACCTCAATGAGTCCATTTGGGTCAATGAAGATGAAGTTCCAGACAATGGCATTGACGACGATGGCAACGGTTATGTAGATGATATAAATGGATGGAACTTTCTTGGGGATTCCCCTGGAGATCAATACGAACTGATTCGTCTCCTAAAAACGGGGACTGATTTTGAAAATAAAGATCTCGCCATCGAAAAGTATGCAGAGATGATCTCCAAAGAAGGGGTTCAAGATACGCTACCGCTAATCGAGAAGAACCTAGCAAGCGATCTTTATTATTATGAAAATGATGTCAAGCAAGCAAAACAACTCGGTTATAATGCCCGCACGACTGGAGATGACCCAGATGACTTTTCACAACAGTTTTATGGAGACGGAGATGTCACGCCAAAAAGTGACGACGAGTTACACGGTACTCATGTTGCTGGGATCATTGCGGCCGTTCGCAACAACAATCTCGGTATGGATGGGATTTCATCAGCCGCCAAAATCATGTGTTTGCGCGCCGTTCCCAATGAGGGTGACGAGTATGACAAAGACGTAGCCTTATCTATCAAATACGCCGCTGACAATGGTGCGCAAATTATCAATATGAGCTTTGGGAAAGATTTTTCTCCGCACTGTGACAAAGTCAGAGAAGCCGTTGTGTATGCAGAGTCCAAGGGGGTCTTATTGGTCAATGCTGCTGGAAATGACGGTGCTAATATAGACGAAGTGTTTAGCTACCCGAATGACAACTTTCAAAACGAACCAGAAGTTTCATCTAATTTTATCACCATTGGCGCAATTGGCCCCGTTAAAAATCCATTGATGATTGCTCCTTTTTCAAATTATGGAAATTACAATCTCGACTTGTTTGCCCCTGGAGCAGTGATTTATGCCCCAGTGCCAAGCAATCAATACGAGGCCTTGAGTGGGACTTCGATGGCTGCCCCATCAGTTTCGGGGGTTGCTGCCCTTATTCTGTCTTATTATCCAAAGTTATCACCTAAAGCCGTACGGAAAGTGTTGATGGAGTCTGTGGTTAAAATCGACTATGAGTTAGAGCTGGGTTATGACCGCGTACAAACCACCATGGATGCCATTTCAAAAACAGGAGGGGTTGTCAATGCATACAATGCACTACTATATGCGAGTGATCACTACAAGACTTTGCGTAAACTCTAAATGAATCGATGTGCATATGATGATCTTGTCATCATTGCTGATTGAGATCGTGTAAGCTTGTACCACCTAAAACTTCTAAGGTCTTATCTCTGATCGTTTCAAACATGCCTTTAATCGCACAGTTTTTCTCGTCGCATTCCTCGCAAGATTGATAGTAGTTTAGCGACACACAAGGCAACATGGCTACAGGTCCGTCCATGATTCGCATAATCTCAACAATGTAAATCTCTTTTGGGTCTCGCAACAACAAAAACCCCCCCTCCTTTCCACGTTTACTGTATAAAATCTGATTGTTTCGAAGAGTGCGCAATATACTCTCCAAAAACTTTCTCGGAATGTTTTCGTCTTGTGCAATTGAAGATGTCAAAATGGCTTTTCCCCCACTATTTTTGGAGATATAAAGCAAGGCCTTTAAAGCGTATTTGCACTTTTTTGAAATCACAATCAAATATAAAACATAAAAATTTAATATAAATCCTACTAACTTAGTAGTATATTGAATCTAAACTGTATATTTGCAACTGATTGAATCAAGAAAAATGCTAGTAGAACGCATATTTTTAAAACCAAACACACAAAAGCAAAGCATCGGAAAGGAAAAGCTTTCACGAAGCTTTATCAAATCGGTGAGTTGGCGTATCATTGGTACAATTGACACCATTCTCATCTCCTACTTTGTGACCGGACAGATTGACTTTGCCTTGTCAATTGGAATGATTGAACTCATTACCAAAATGGGGCTTTATGTTGTGCACGAACGTGCCTGGAATAGATTTTCATGGGGGAAAACAAAGAAATAGCCATCCTTGAGCGGGTTCAGTCTTTGAACGATGCAGTGAGTCAGTCAAAAGACTTATCCGATTTGTTCGCCATGGTTGCAGATGCAAAATTGGGAAAAACCTGCTTTTCCTCATCGCTTGGTCAAGAAGATCAGGTTTTGACAGATTATATATTTAAAAATCAGCTGCCTATTGATGTCTTTACCCTAGACACAGGACGATTGTTTCAAGAGACCTACGACGTTTTGTCCACAACACAAAAAAAATACAACAAACCCATTCAAAGCTTTTTTCCAAATGATAAAGAGGTTGAAGAATTGGTTTCTAATCAGGGGATTAATGGCTTTTATGAATCGGTTCAAAATCGAAAAGACTGTTGTGCTGTTCGGAAAATCAACCCCTTACGGCGAGCACTCCAACCCTACTCTGTTTGGGTTACGGGCTTGCGTAGTGAACAGTCGGCCAACCGATCTGATTTTACAGTCTTTGCCTATGACTCCCAGTTTGATATCATCAAGTTTAATCCGTTATTGCATTGGACATATCAAGAGGTTTTGGACTATATCGAGTCGTTCAATATTCCGCAAAATAACCTACACCAAAAGGGCTATATCAGCATTGGCTGTGCGCCTTGTACGCGAGCCATTACACAGGGTGAGGACCCACGTGCTGGACGTTGGTGGTGGGAATCCAGTCACAAAGAATGTGGCTTACACAAAACAAACAATTAATCGATGGACGTATTACAACATTTAGAAGAAGAATCCATATACATCATGAGAGAGGTAGCAGGTCAATTTGACAATCCCTGCTTGCTGTTTTCAGGTGGGAAAGACTCGATCACCCTTGTCCGCTTGGCTGAAAAAGCTTTTGCGCCCTCAAAAATCCCTTTCCCTTTGGTTCATGTCGATACGGGTCACAACTTCCCCGAAACCATAGCGTTTAGGGATCATCTTGTCAATTCACTTGGCGCCAAATTGATTGTTGGATATGTACAAGACGATATTGATGCTGGTCTCTCTCAAGACGAATCGGGTCGATATGCGAGTCGAAACTCTCTGCAAACCACGACTCTTTTGAATTTGATCGAAAAGCACAAATTCGATGCTTGTATTGGCGGAGCAAGAAGAGATGAGGAAAAAGCAAGGGCAAAAGAGCGTGTTTTCTCTGTTCGCGATGATTTTGGGCAATGGAATGAAAAGCTACAACGCCCTGAGCTGTTTGACATGTTAAACGGAAACATTCACAATGGCGAAAATGTTCGTGTATTTCCGATTAGCAATTGGACAGAGCTAGACGTATGGAACTACATACAAAGAGAGCAAATACAAATCCCGTCGCTTTATTATGCGCACGAAAGAAAGGTCTTTAACAGAGATGGATTGTGGATGCCCTACTCTGATTTTATTCAGATTGGAGAGAATGACGAGGTCATTACCGCCAACGTTCGTTTTCGAACGGTTGGGGATATGACTTGTACCGCAGCGGTCTTGTCTGATGCTTTTGAACTCGATAATATCATACACGAAATCAGCAGCTCGTCATTTTCAGAGCGAGGAGCACGAATTGATGACAAACGATCAGAAGGTGCAATGGAAGAACGTAAAAAAATCGGATACTTTTAATATGGATATTTTAAAAATAGCAACCGCAGGGAGTGTTGATGATGGTAAAAGTACCCTGATTGGACGGCTTTTATATGAAACTGATTCTTTAAAGTCAGATCAGTTGGAGCACATCAAAGTCAAAAGCGAATCGATAGGTTTTGATTATTTGGATTTATCCTTAGCCACAGATGGCTTGCTCACCGAAAGAGAACAAGGAATTACCATAGATGTGTCCCACATTTTCTTTTCCACGCCAACCCGACGATTTATCATTGCAGATTCACCTGGTCATGTAGAATATACGCGTAATATGGTAACAGGTGCTTCAACTGCGCAAGCTTCGATCTTGTTGCTAGACGCTAGAAAAGGCATGGTTGAGCAAACCAGACGCCATTTGTATATCAACCGTTTGCTCGGAATTCAACATTTGGTTTTTGCAATTAATAAAATGGACCTCGTCGATTTTGACCAAAATCGATATGAAGAAATCAAAAAACAAGTTGAATCATGGCTTCAAAGTGCGTCCATGGATGTAAAAACGATTGATTTTGTTCCGATATCCGCTTTGCTGGGAGACAATGTGACCTCTTCATCAGAACAGATGAGTTGGTACCATTCATCGACTCTGCTTGAAATCCTAGAAAAACTCCCTACAATAAGCTCCTTGCAAGAAGACAACGTTTTACAAGTACAACATGTATTGCGTCCAAAAACCGAACAACATCACGACTACAGAGGGTTTGCTGGCAAGGTTAATTCTGGTTCTTTTCAAGTGGGTGATAAGATTCTGGTTTACCCAAGTGGACGCTACAGTCAAATCAAAAGCATTGAAAAGTATGGCGTCCCCGTCGGGAAGACAAAAGAAGGCGAAAGCACTACCATCTTACTTGAAGATGAAATTGACATTTCTCGTGGAAATTCAATCGTCAGTGCTGAGAATGACCTGCAAGTTTCCAAACAACTTCGCGCCGAAGTGTGTTGGATGCAGGATATGAATCTAATCCCTGGCGCAAAATACTGGTTGCAATTGGGGATTCAAAAGGTTCAAATCAAGATCAAATCGATCAGTCATCGCTTGGAACTGGAAAACCTCCAACCCGAGCCCACAAGCTCTCTTGGATTAAATGACATTGGAGCAATAGAGCTGATAACTGCCCAAGAAATCGTACATCAGCCCTTTCATAAAAATAAAGGACTGGGCGCGTTTATACTCATTGATTTTTTAACCAACAACACCGCTGGTGTTGGCTTTATTCGATAAACAGTGGAAAGCTTTAGAACAGAGATTGAAAACCCAGTTATTGCCAAAGATATTATTGATCTGGAGCAAAAGATTTTTGCCTTTAAAAACAACAACATCGTTTATCAAAGGAAAGAAAATCAATTATATCCAAGACAAATACAAAAAGAGCGATCTGGAAAAAGCACATATTGTCATTACAACAACCGATAGCCCTGAAGTGAACCAAAAGGTATTTGCGGACTGTAGAAAAAAAAACATCTTAGTCAATGTTGCCGATAGCCCTTCACAATGTGATTTTTATATGGGGAGCATCGTCACAAAAGAAAATTTAAAAATTGGAATATCAACCAATGGCAAATCCCAACATTTGCCTAGCGTTTGCGGCAATGGTTGGAAAACTTCTTACCAGAACAAATCGATGATATTCTCAATAAGTTATACATTTACCGCTCGCAAATCAAAGGGGATTTTGAGCAATAAGTTGAAGCTATTAATAAAGTAACTGAAAATCTAATCGAAGAGCATGATTAAAACAGATATTGTTATTATAGGAGCAGGTCCTGTGGGTTTATTTGCCGTATTTGAGGCGGGATTAATGAAACTTCGTTGCCATCTTATCGATGCCATTCCACAAGCTGGAGGTCAGCTTTCAGAGATTTATCCCAAAAAGCCAATCTATGATATTCCGGGCTACCCTACTGTTTTAGCAGGCGAATTGGTCGATAAATTGATGGAACAAGCTGCGCCTTTTAAACCTGGATTTACGCTTGGTGAGCGTGCAGAAACCATAGACGAATTGCCAAATGGAAACTTTGTCGTCACAACAAGTCAAGGCACAAAACACGAAGCCCCTGTTGTGATGATTGCGGGCGGGCTGGGAAGTTTTGAACCCCGCAAACCCATCATTGAAAACCTTTTAGATTTTGAACAAAAGGGAGTGAACTATATTGTCAAGGATCCGGATCAGTACCAAGGGAAAGAAATGGTTATTTCTGGAGGTGGTGATTCGGCACTGGATTGGGCGGTATATTTTGCTGAAAAAGATAGCTTTGTTCATCTTGTACACCGATCAGATCGATTTCGAGCACACAAAGACTCTGTTGCGAAAGCGTATGAACTCGCGAAACTGGGAAAACTAAAGCTCTACACGTTTGCGGAAGTGAAGCAATTGAAGGGCAAACAACAGCTCGAAAAAGTAATTCTCGAAACCAAAGACGGAACAGTGCCAATTGAAACGGAATTGTGGTTTCCTCTTTTTGGACTATCACCCAAACTCGGTCCGATTGCCGACTGGGGACTGGAAATTGAAAAAAACGCCATCGCTGTTGATACTTTTGATTATCAAACCAACCGTTCAGGTATTTTTGCGATTGGGGATGTGAACACCTACCCTGGAAAGTTGAAACTGATTTTGTGTGGTTTTCACGAGGCAACTCTCGCTGTTCAATCCGCTTATAAACGCATCAACCCCGATAAAAAATTTACCCTAAAGTACACCACTGTTCAAGGAGTGCAGGGCTTTGATTAATTTCTATTTTACACACATTGAGTGATATCAACATTACCGTTATTGATCGTGAAGGAGTTTCTCACAAACTCATCGCCCCTTCAGATATGAATATGAATTTGATGGAGGTCTGCAAAAGTTATGAGCTTCCTGTCGAAGGGATCTGTGGCGGAATGGCAATGTGTGCATCGTGCCAGGTGTATGTCCACACGAATAATCATTTTGGGGAACGCAATGATGATGAGGAAGCCATGCTTGATGATGCCTACAATGTTAAACCCAATTCACGATTGGGATGTCAAATCTCCATCACAACTGAACTAGAGGGTGCAGAATTTGAACTTGCCCCAGAAGAGCCTTAACTCTTTGCCAAAAAAGCTTCGATCCGCATTCGGGTGTTTTCGCGTATGTCCTTCCAGAAAATCGTAATATCTGCAAAGTGATAATCTTTTATAAACGAGAACCAAAATCGTTTAGGCACCTTTGGTGTTTTCGCCCATACCATGCCGTCAATCATTTCAATAGAAAGACTATTCGGGTAAATCATACCATCATAATAAGCAAGGCCCTTATGCTGTTCATATCTAGTAGCTTTTTGATCATCCCAAGTTATGGGGTTGGTCACTAAGCTACCTTTATACCATTTCTCATAATCATCTGGCAAATGATTTCTTTTATAGGTATTCCATGTTACAAATCCGCCCGTTTCGTCTGGACTTGTCATAAAAGGTATGTTTTCAAAATATTCGGTTTTAATCGCAATCCCAACCAAATAGGCCGCCACCAATTGTTTTTGAAGAGGTTGATCCTCAAAAAAATCTTTGAGGAGTTGCCCCGCATGTAGGGTACCTTGACTGTGTGACACAAGAACAATAGGACGACCCTTGTTTTCATATTTTAAATAGTGCTTAAACGCAGCCTTTATGTCTTTATATGCGGACCGCAGTGCATCGTCCCCTCCAACTGGTTTAAACTGCTCCTGAAAAGAGCGAATATGGGCATCGCGATAAAAAGGAGCAAAGGTTCGGCCAAGCCCATACCATGCAGAGCATTGGTATTTAATCGCTGTGTTTAGGGTTGCTTGACGGTAATTTTCATCGCTGACGTTACCATTCCAAGCGCTATTTTTTCGGCTTGTGGTAATAGTTGGGTGAATATAAAAAACATCCACATCGTATGGCTTGTTTTCTGGTTTTACAAAATCGAGCTGTGAAGGCGTGTTTTGCGGGTAAACCGCCCAATTTTCCAAGTCCGTATAATCAAGTGGTGTGGATATTGGTTGGTAAACAGAGCTTAAATAACGCTTTGAACACGACTGAAGCAAAAATATAGAAATGAGCAAGACCAGGGAGTTTACTTTCTTTTTCATACTACAAATATCAATAAATTAAATATATTGCTGAAAATTCATCGACTATGAGATCTCACTTTGGTTTCCAACTTTCTATTTACATCTCTATTATTTTTTCACTTACATCCTGTTCGAATAACAATACAATTCTTGTAGAAGCAGAACCAAAAAGTGATTCAAACGTTTCTGGTATGATTAGCTTTTCAGAAATGGACGAAGTTGTGGTTATGAAAGCTACATTCTCAGGGCTTACTCCAGGTCTGCACGCCATTCACCTCCACGAACTTGCTGATTGCTCATCTGCTGATGGAAAATCGACAGGTGGTCACTGGAATCCAACTTTTGAACCACATGGTGCTTGGGGAAGTGAAACAGGCTACCACAAAGGGGATATCGGAAACTTTGAGGCAGATCAAAAAGGTGATGCGGTCATTACTTTCGAAACAGATCAATGGTGTATCGGATGTGATGACGAGACAAAAAACATCATTGGAAAAGCAGTTATCGTACATCAGGGACAAGACGACTTGGTCTCTCAACCATCAGGTGCAGCAGGATCTCGGGTGAGCTGTGCTGGGGTAATTCAGTGATTTATGACCACTCGCGTTTTTTATTTGCAGATTCATAGGCGTGCAACTCATCTTCTGGGATAACCTTTAGCATGGAAGGATGTTGTTCAATTGCATACTGGAGTTTTTCTACAATTTCGTCTACACTTTCGTTGTCATAGTCGATTTCAAGTGGTTTTTTTATTTCCATCGATTGTAAAATTCCTCTTTTTTTAATAAAAATCCCTTTTTTGTCAAATGAGCGTCTAAAGCCATCGATTACGATGGGAACAACAATCGGTTTATAAGTCTTAATGATATGGGCTGTCCCCCTTCGAATGGGCTTAAAAGGAGTGGTTGTTCCCTGAGGGAACGTAATAACCCATCCATCATCTAGTGCCATGCCAATTTTAGAAATATCTCCAATTTTAACCTGTCGATTTACGTCTTTTCCTTTAGATCGCCATGTTCGCTCTATCGAAATCGACCCTGCATAAGCAAGAATTCTCGGAAGTAAACCAGATCGCATGGTTTCCTTTGCAGCTACAAAGTAGATGTTGAGTTTTGGCTTCCATAAATAGCCCAAGTTCTTTAGGGTATCTTGTCTTCCAGATAAACTGGCGTTAAACACATGAAACATCGCAACAACATCTGCAAAATAGGTCTGATGGTTGGAAACAAAAAGGACTTTACGCTCAGGCAGATTAGCGATGTTTTCGGATCCCTCTATTTGCAGTTCATTAAAGCCCCGATACCTTCTATGACTAATCACCCCAAAAACACGAATAAGCCATGTTTTCAATATATCGTAATGACCGAAAGGATTTCTTTTAAACAACTAAACAATTTTTTATCAAATGTACTAAGGATTTAGTTTAGTACTTTTAAAATTATTGACTTTATTTCAGCCAATATCATGGCAGTCGCACCCCATACGGTATTATCAGACAAGATGTAAATGGGTGTTTTATTTCCATTGTTTACTAGCTGATCTGTAAAGCTGTTTTTGATATTGATAAGTTCAACAAGAGAAACAGAAATCACTTCTTTTACCTCATTTGGGTCGAGATTCAATTTGATTTTACTCGTTGAATACGCTAAAAAACAATCGACCCAAAAATGGCTTGGAGGGATGTACAAAGGGGTGATTTTACGAATTTGGGTAATTTGTTGCGGAGAAATCCCAAGTTCCTCCCAGAGTTCTCGTTTCGCAGCATCCCATGGTGTTTGGTCAGAGGGGTCGATTTGACCACCTGGAAAACCAACTTGATTGGAGTGAACACCTGGATATGAAGACCTTCTTATCAAATAAAAACTAGTTTCACCCTGTATCCCCTTGTAAAAAAGACAAATAACAGCCGCATTTTTGGGGTTTATGATCGACTTTTCAAGCAATTGCTTTCGCATCGCTGGTGCCATTTTGAGTTGTTCCAACAAGCCCGGTAAAGGTAATTCTTGTATTTTTGGAACGAATTCTAAAAAAGAATGAAACTGCATAATAATATCATTGTTTTATGTTTAGGCTTGACTTTTTTAAGTTGTGTTTCCAAGCAAACCCCTAAGCTGACCCCAGCCACCCCAACAATCGATCATAAAAATACCAATATCGCTGAAGAGAAGCCCAAAAAAGAAGATTTTGTTTTAACGGATAACAATGTCATTCCGTTTTTCTTCGAATATGCAAAGCAGAATCCTCAAAAACGAGTGCAAGTTGAAACGGATTATGGAAACTTTGTTATCGAACTCAACGAGAAAACGCCCTATCACCGAGCGAATTTTATTTATCTAGCAAAAGTAAACTACTTTGATGGGACTTTTTTTCATCGTGTGGTTCCTAATTTTATCATTCAAGGTGGAAATTCAGATCAAGCGAGTACTTCAAAGAAAAGACGACGAATTGGCAAATACCTACTCCCACCAGACACCAGAAACGGACTGAGACATCACAGAGGTGCAGTTTCAATGCCGAGTAGTGAAATTGAAAACCCTCATCGCCTCGCCTCCCCCTATGAGTTTTTTATTGTACAGCAATCGCCTGGTGCCTATCATTTAGATGGAAAGTACACGGTATTTGGATATGTTGTTGAAGGGATGGAGGTCGTCGATAAAATCAATCGTGTTCCGATTGATAAACGAGAATGGCCGATTGACAATGTCCGTATGAAAGTGCGTATGCTTGATTGAGTGCAAAGCAGGAATCAAATGAAATAAAAGCCAGGTATCACAAAAATTATTACGACTTGCTTTTGACAGACCAATGAAATTGAAAGCGACTGACTTCATCCCCATTCTCGTCTAGTCCTATGCTCGTAAACCAATGGCGTTGACCATCACCTGACGAAATGGCTTTATCGATTAATTCCTTTGCATCTTTCACTTGATCACAAGTAAAACGAATTTTCCCCTTCGCTTTTTTAGAAAAGCTGGCCTTGGTTTCAACAAGCAACATAGAGATTGAACTTTTTCGGGTTTCAATTTCACGCATGAGCAATACCCCACTTGTCAACTCCGCAGCCATTCCCTGTACAGCCCAAAACATCGATCGAAACGGATTTTGATTGATCCATTTGAGTTTGACAGATGCTTCGACTCCGTCGGCATTGATATTGGTAATTCGAATTCCACTGAAAAAAACAAGTGGTAGTTTTAAAAGGGTAAAGTATCGAATTGATCGCTTTGTAATTTTCATATTCAAAGATAAAAAGATAATTTTTTAGTACTTTGTTATACATATTACCTTTTAATACCTTAGCTTTGCACAATGCAGTTAGAAAACACAAAAGCGCAATTGCGAAAAGGAGTTTTGGAACTCTGCATCCTTTCCATATTAGCCAAAGAGAGAAAGTATGCCTCAGAAATCTTATCCCATTTAAAAGATGCGAAGTTAATCGTTGTAGAAGGCACTCTATATCCCCTTTTAACTCGTTTACGTTCGGCAAACTTTTTAACTTACGAATGGGAGGAGTCAAAGACTGGACCGCCGAGAAAGTATTATTCCCTTACAGAAGAAGGCAAGCACTTTTTATCTGAACTCGCTGGCAGTTGGAATGAACTCCAAATCGCTGTAGAACAAATCACAAATCCCAAAAAATAATCTCATGAATACAACTGTTAATGTCAATCTTGCTGGTCAGCATTTCTATTTTGACCAAGCCGCCAAAGTCAAACTTGAAGTTTACTTTGAAGAAATCAAATCATATTTTAGCGATGAGTCTTTTTTACAGGAGTTGATGACCGACGTTGAAGCGCGGATTGCCGAATTGCTCAATGATATCATTGTCGATTCCCAACAAGTCGTCACCATGCAACATATCGAAAAAGTGATGGAAGTAATGGGCGAAGCCAACAGCTTTAAAATCGATGATGACAAAGCCCAAAACAAAGCCGAAACCAAAGCTGTGCGAAAACTGTTTCGCGATCCAGATGATCGTTTTCTTGGCGGTGTTGCCTCTGGGGTGTCACATTACTTTGGTTTGCAAGTTAAGTGGGTTCGTTTGATCTGGTTACTGCTTGGACTATTTTCGTGGGGTGGGTTTTCCATCCTGTATATAGCATTGTGGATTTTTGTGCCTTTGGCCAAAACAACATCGGAAAAGTTTATGATGAAAGGACAAGCAATCAACTTATCAAATTTGGAAAAAAAAATTAAAGAAGAATTTGAAGAGTTTGCCGATCAAATTAAAAATACCGACTATCAAAAAGCCAAACGCAAAATCAAATCAAAGACAGCACGATTTTTTAATGCGGTAGCAGAAATTCTGGTTTCTATCTTCCACTTGGTTCTCAAGCTTCTTGGAATTGTCATGGTCATTGCTGCTGGGATTAGTCTCTTTGTCATCTTTACGCTGATGTTCAGCATCGGCCTCTATGAGGTTTTTGATATTGCTTTGGGTTCACCTTATTGGCCACCTATTGACATCATTCATACAGGGATGCCGATATGGCAAACGGTGTTTATTGGTTTGGTTTTGGCAGCTGTCCCTATTGTTTATGTGTTTCTAATCGGTCGATTTTTTATCACAAAAGCCTCAATCGGAGGGACAGCAACCCATCTTATCTTACTAGGTGTTTGGTGGTTTGCAGTCTTGTTGAGTATCTTTTTTGGGTTTCGGTTTGCCGATGGAACGGTCAACTTTCTATAGTCGCCAAATATCGTTCAGCATCTAGGGCAGCCATACAACCTGTACCAGCGGCAGTCACTGCCTGTCGATATTCTTTATCTTGCACATCACCAGATGCAAAAACGCCGGGACGGTTTGTTTTTGTCGATTTTCCATCTGTAATTAGATATCCCGCATCATCCATATCGAGTTGATCCTTGAAAATATCGGTATTTGGTTTATGTCCAATCGCGATAAATAGACCCGTGATTGGAATCTCTTCTTTTTCCCCTGTTTGGTTATTGACAATCCGAAGGCCCTCGACCACTTGATCGCCAAGAACTTCATCAATTTCACTGTTGTAGCGCAAATCAATGTTGTCTTTGGCCGTAACACGGTGCTGCATGGCTTTGGAGGCACGCATATGGTCTTTTCGTACCAACATAGTAACCTTTTTACAAATATTCGCCAAATAGGTCGCCTCTTCAGCAGCGGTATCTCCCCCGCCGACAATCGCGACCTCTTGCCCTTTGTAGAAGAATCCATCGCAAACCGCACATGCAGAAACACCACCTCCGCGAAGTCGTTGCTCACTGGGCAGCCCGAGGTATTTGGCCGATGCTCCTGTGGCGATAATGATGGTTTTGGTCTCCAATACTTTGTCGTTATCAATTGTAACTTTATGTGTACCACCAACTTCATTGGACAATTCCACAGCAGTGGCCATTCCGATATGTACTGCTGTACCAAAACGCTCTGCTTGTTTTTGCAAATCAACCATCATGGCTGGACCATCAACTCCGTCGGGGTAACCAGGAAAGTTATCAACTTCTGTTGTTGTGGTAAGCTGTCCTCCGGGTTCCATTCCTGTATAAAGAACAGGTTGCAAATCAGCTCGTGCAGCGTAAATCGCTGCTGTATATCCAGCTGGTCCTGACCCGATGATAAGGGTTTTTAGGGGTGTGCCTTCTTGACTCATTTGTATGGATTATTTTTTTCAAAATTATGGTATAGAAAAACAGTGCACCAACAAACATGCAAAAAGTTATAAGCAATTTTATTCGCAATGTTTATCAATAATTATACTTTGTGCTAATTGATTATTATTTAATTTAGTGGCATACAACTTTAACAGCTTACCTAACTCGTTATGAATACTAGTTTACAACACGGAATTGTTTATTACCCCAAATCTAAAAATAGAGGAGATGACATACAGTCCTATGCAGCATTGCTGTTGACTGAAGACGCTGTATTGTGTGATCGAGAGCATCTCAACGATATAGACAAGCCAACAAAACTTCTTTGCAATGGGTGGTTTATGACAAATGGGGCGAATTGGCCTCCAAATCACAAGGTAAATCCGCTCTTTCTTTCTTTTCACATTTCAAGTAAATCGCAAAGGGAATTGACAAGCCCATCATCCATAGCTTATTTCAAGCAGCATCAACCAATTGGTTGTCGAGATACACATACGCTAAAGCTCTTACAAGAACATAATATTAGCTCTTTTTTATCTGGCTGCTTAACCCTAACTTTACCTAAATACACAGGAAAACGAGGTGATGATATTTTATTTGTTGATGTAATGCGAACCAACTATAAATCTTCATATCGAAAAGCAATGGTGAGTCGGATGATTCCAAAAAAATTTAAAAACAAAATTGAATTTGTCACGCATTTTTCTGAAGATATGAAGTCACAAAATTCACAGGAACGGCTGAATGAGGCCAAATTTTTACTGGACCGATACAAAAAGTCAAGGGTTGTTTTCACTTCACTTATTCACTGCGCATTGCCTTGTATTGCTTTAGGCACTCCTGTAGTTTTTATTGATGCAGGATTTAACAATAATCAAGCGAAAAGAGATCGTTTTGGTGGGGTTATTGATTTGTTTCCTGTTCATCTTCATATTGATTTGCCTTTTGGGAAACGAACTTTCTTAAACAAATTGGCACGTAGAAGTGGCTTTTATCGTTTGTTTTTACATAAAATAAAACCAATAGATGAATCCTTATTTAATCTCAAAGAAACAAAGCCTACACATATCAAAATGGCAAAAAATCTCAAGAAATGTGTTCGTAATTTCTTCTCCTAATCTCTGTCATGCTTTCAGTCGTCATTTGCACATACAATCGAGATCATATCCTTAAAATTTGTTTAGAAACGATTGTAAAATATTTTCCGACAAATTTTAATGCTGAGGTGATTGTTGTTGACAATAACTCAACGGATGCAACTGCACAAACATTAACTGATTTTGCAAAAACATATTCTTGGTGTAAAGTTGTCAACGAACCTAACCAAGGATTGAGCCATGCAAGAAATACTGGATTTCAATCTGCATATTATTCTTGGGTTTTATACCTAGAGGATGATGCGAAAGTTGATCAGAACTTATTCAATCGCGTACACGAACATATCATATCAAAAACTTATCAATGTATAGGTGGGTTATACTTACCCTGGTACAGGGATGAAAAACCAAAATGGTTTAGGAATAATTGGGCAAGTAATCGACTGGCTTATGACAATCTTCAACCAATGCGGATTAGCGAGTTTGCGAGTGGTGGCATCTTTTTAATTCATAAAAATTTACTTGAAAAACATAATGGGTTTCACACAAGTTATGGGATGCATGGCAAGCATTTGGGGTATGGTGAGGAAACAGATTTACAAGTTCGTATTCGAAAATCTGGGCATAAAGTTGCTTATGACCCAAAAATGATCATTTACCATCTTGTTCCCCCACATAAAATGACAGTCTCATGGCAATTAAACTCTTCATTTCAAATGGGCAAAACATTTTTAAAAACAGCTGGATATCCTGGAAATATATTTAGTGGCTTTTTGGCATTTTTAATAGGCATTCTTCAGCTCTCTGTGTTTAGTATAGTTTGTTTTCCAAAATTGTTTTCAACAGATTACTTCATTCAAAATTATACAATCGATGTGCTTCGAAAACCATTAAAATGGTTTGGTGCTTTTCAGGCAACGATGTCTTTCTGGAAACGACCAGCATCTTGATTTAAAGTTTGTGTGGGGTCAAACATGCCGATTTACAATCAAAAACAATAGTATTTTAGGTTTGTTTATGCCACTTTAACTTTTATATTTGCAGACCTATTTTCGGGGTGTAGCGTAGCCCGGTCATCGCGCCTGCTTTGGGAGCAGGAGGTCGCAGGTTCGAATCCTGCCACCCCGACAACAATTTATCCTTACGGGATGTGGCGCAGCCTGGTAGCGCACACGCATGGGGTGCGTGGGGTCGCAGGTTCAAATCCTGTCATCCCGACAAGCAGATGCCTAACTTTGATGAAGTTAGGTTTTTTTGTTTCTTTGAAAATTATGATGACCCGATACTTTTCTTATTTTTTCCTTCTACAAGTCCTTTTCGCTTGTGGTCAACCTGACGTTACCATCTCAACTCCAGACCATAAAAGCTACACCATCGAAGTGATCGTGCCTGATTTGGAAATCCCTTGGGGAATGGCTTTTCTTCCAGACAACAGCTTATTGATCACGGAAAAAGAGGGGCAGCTCATTCATTTTCAAAATGGTCAAAAAACCACTATTC
>Ga0066825_10000281_pt1 | contig 16764 bp, 7 predicted proteins | sample ETNtaG_6_FD_65608 | JGI IMG/M metagenome (GOLD analysis project Ga0066825, IMG submission 65608) | Marine microbial and viral communities from oxygen minimum zone, Eastern Pacific Ocean - ETNP201306SV45 | ecosystem: Environmental > Aquatic > Marine > Oceanic | place: Pacific Ocean: Eastern...
CCGGCACCGCGCCCCCATACAATAAGGTAAACCGCCGCCAAGGCAATCAAGATGCCCGCCGTGATAAGCATGGTCACTGAATTCGGAAACCGCGGAATCAATACGTACCCAATCAATACCGTGCCCGCCACACTTCCCAAGGTGCTAATGGCCGATAAACGACCGACATTGAGCCCCACATTCTGGATTGATTGCGTGAGCAACCGAACCAGAAACGGTCCCGTCATCGCCAGCAAAGCCAGCGGCACCAAAAACAAAAATAAGGCTGCCAACAGCGTGGCCCATGCTAAGGGCAGGCTCATAAGGTTGAGGCACAGCGGCTTCACCATCGGCACTGTGGCGGCGAGATAAACCGCCGACGCCAGAATCCCATAGTACAAACGGTTTAAATTCGGCGACTGATCCACCAGCCAACCGCCCGCATAATAGCCCCCCGATAAGGCCACGAGGGTCACCGCAATTTGAGCCGTCCAAACAAAGTGAGATGTACCCAAAAAAGGCGACAACATTTTGGCCCCCAAAATTTCGACCACCAAAATACACGCGCCTGTGCAGGCCGCCGTAAAATACAGAAACCGGCGCAGCCCAATGGACATCTCTCCAGTCGATTCCTCCTCGCGGTTGGATTTATTTTTCTTCACTGCTAAAGAGTCGCCAGTTTAGGCCATAAGCGCGCGCTCATGGCAGCGCCGTTGTGCAAACAATCGAGATCGAATTTCTCATTCGGTGAATGCAAATTGTCATCAGGCAACGCCAAGCCCAAGAGCAGTGAGTCCGCTCCGAGCACTTTCTTGAATTCATTGATGATGGGAATCGAGCCGCCTTCCCGCAGAATCACCGGTTCATGGCCAAACGCCTCGCGCAAGGCCTCCAATGCCGCCTGCACCTCCGGCCCAGTGGGCGGCACGTGATACGCCTCCGCCCCGTGCCCATCCTCAACCTCCATTTTCACCGAAGGCGGACACAACTTCTTGAGTTGGCGCTTGAGCAATCGATTGATCTCGGCCGGATCCTGATCCGGCACTAACCGGCAAGTCAGCTTGGCACTGGCCCAAGCGGGCACAATCGTCTTACTGCCTTCGCCCTGATAACCACTGGTCAGGCCATTGATCTCCAGCGTGGGCCGGGCACTGCGCAATTCGTGGTGCGAGTAACCCGTCTCGCCAAACAGCGCTGGCACGCCAAGCAGCTTGCGATATTGCGCGGCGGAAATGGGCAACCGCTTCATTTGTTCGCGCTCATAACGCGTCAACTTTTCTACCCGATCATAAAAACCGGGCACGGCGATGCGCCCGCGCTTGTCCCGTAATGCCGCCAACATTTGGCACAGCACCAGCGCCGGGTTATCCACCGAGCCGCCATAAATTCCGGAATGCAAATCGGCCTTCGGGCCTCGCACCGTCACCTCCATGGCCGTCACGCCACGCAAGGAATAGGTGAGCGCGGGATGCTTCTTGGAAGGCATGCCGGTGTCCGAGACCACCACCGCATCGCATTTCAGTTCCGTTTTCTTTTGGCGCAGGAACTGGACTAGACTTTCGCTGCCAACCTCCTCCTCGCCCTCAATCACAAACGTCAGATCACAGGGTAATTCCGTGCCGGTTTGCAGAAATGCCTCCACCGCCTTGAGGTGCGCAAAGTGTTGCCCCTTATTATCCGTAGCCCCTCGCGCATACACCGCCCCGTTGCGGATAGTGGGCTCAAACGGCGGCGTATCCCATTGCTCCAACGGCTCCGGCGGCTGCACATCGTAATGGCCATACACCAAATAATGCGGACGCCGGCCACGGCGCTTGGGGGTGCTGGCCGTAACAATGGGATGAAAATCAGTGGCGTGTTTGCGAGCCTTGAGTCCGATGGAACGGCAATGTTTCACCAGCCAATCGGCTGTCGCGCGGGTATCGCGATCATGATAGCTCTGGGCTGACACACTGGGCAGCCGCAGATATTCGCAAAGCTCATCTTCAAAACGAGCCCGATGGGCGTTCAAATAATCCAGCACGACTCGCATGGGAGCAGAGTGTACGAGAGTGGAACGCGAATGCCAACGGCGAATACACTGAATGACAGCCACCGTTAATCGCCGCCGGGCAAGATCAGGCGCAATATATCCAACGGATTCAAGTCTAGCTCTTTCCCTTTTCCATCGGGCTTGTCCTTGATGGGATTAAGACGTCGCAACAAGCTCCCGGGTCGGCCGGTAATACCCAACACCAGAATTTTCCCCAACTCATATTCATCGACCTCGATCTTCGGTTTTCGAATGGCCCCTTCCATGGACAGAAAGGTTGGCATTTTCATGAAGTCGGATTTTGAAAAAATAATTCCCAATGGCCGGAATTCTTCTGCCAATTTGGGAGGCAGCTCAATGGAGATATCCTGCTTGATGGTCGTGTCCAAAAAACGCCCCCCTAATTGGCCCTGCCCCTTTGTTCCTGCCCGTAAAAGCGGCCCACCCACAGCCATATTAAAGTCCGCTTTTCCGTCTTGCGCTAATAATGTCAGTTCAGCTGAATTAAAGTGGGAATCCAACAGTTGCGGTAAGTTCAAACTACCGGCAATGATTCCAATCAGCCAATCATCCTGCTTAAATCCCCAATGAGATTCCTCAATGACGAGTTTTGCCGCCGACTTGGGATCTCTCCCGCGCACTGTAAAGCTGTTGCGAAATGATTCTCCAGACCATCCGAGCGCTTTCAAATAACCATTGGCCGTCAACTTACCCCATTGGATTTTATGTTCGGGAGCAAAGTGCCGAATCACTGGGTCCAAGGGCAAGTCTTGCACATCGATATTCAGCGCCATTTGGGTTTGCCCTTCCACGGTTTGCACCTGGCCTCCGATCTTTCCCGGTGCCCCTAGCAGATGCATTTGAATTGGATCGAAGGTGAACTTCTCCCCATCAATCCGCACATTGCCAGTAAGATTGGTTGCCCATAAATCACGCCACACCAAGCGCTTAAGGTTTAGGTTTAGGTTAAAATTTCGGAATCCAAAGCCCACCCCGTTCGGCGCAGCACCGGCTTTCTCGTTGGGCTTGGCGGCGGGGTTGGGGTTTTCTAGAAACGCCATCAACGGCGTGATATCCGCCGCATCACTGGCAACCCGTAACTGTGCACCCGGCGCATTCCAGCGCCGCAAATCCAATGAGCCGGCTAGGTTCAAATGATTCGCGGCCTTCTTCGTGGGCGGCAAATCTACGACACATTGTTTGAGCTGCAGCACACGATTGGTGCCGGCAGCTTGGATTTTCAGTGTCGTATCCAGGGACTGCGCGGGATCTCCCTGCACACGCGCAGGCAACGTGAATCCCTTGATGGATAACTGCCCATTCACCGCTCCGACTCCCTGTTGAGGCAGGTTCACCTTCAGCTCCTTCATGAGCAGACGTCCGGCAGCAACCGGCCGACCCGGGAGCCATTGATCCAAGGCGCGCCGCGTAAATGCCGGCCCCAAGTTCAGTGATTTCACGTCCAACACCAAACCGGCATCCATCATCCGACCGGTCAAATCGTACTCACCCAAAATGGTATCGTCCTGTTTCACCGTGGCTTGGTGACGTTCCATCGTCAGGTGGAGCTGAGGGCCGGGTTTCCAGCTACCCTTGAAGGACTGCTCCAAATCCAACGGTCCAGCGGGCCAAAGCCCGGAAGATTCCGTCAGCCACACTCGTTTCAGGTCCACGCTAGTTTCAAACTGCACTACCCCATCGCTGACCCGGCATTGGCCGTTCAGTTTGTTGACCTGACCGCTCTTGAGTTCCACTCCGCCGCGCCAAGGCTCGGGTACCAGTTGAAACACGCGATGATCCACCCCAGTCACATCAAACGCCAATTGGCCAACTCCATTGGTGGCCGTGTATTCTCCACTCCATACCACCGTGCCGGCCGGTTGATCAACCAGTGTAAAGGAGGCCTTGTTGACTTCCGGCCGAACCTTCCACGAACGACCGACGGGTTGTTTAGTGGTGGCGATATCCAATTCCAATTGTGCGCCCAGCATTTCCTTGGGCAACTGACCTTGCGGATCTTTAAAGCGGATATTAGCGATTTGCACTGGGCCACTCACGGCAACATCGCCGTTGTTATTCCATTGCAGTTGCAGTGGCTTGGGGTTGGACAATGTGCCCGACTGCAGGGTCGCAGCTCCCAGCCAATTGGTGCGATTCACCAAGGGGGCCAAAAGCGCGTGCTCCAGTTTGGAAGGCTGCAGGACCCATGTACATTCCCTCTTAAACGAATCAAATTTTCCAGCGCCGCTCACTTGACCGATACCTTGCTCCGGACGATCCGGATCAAAGGCCTGCAATTTCACTTGGCGCACATCCCCGTGAAAGTGCCCAGCCTCCGCCCAATGCAAGGTGGCATCCAGTTCACTGAGTCGACCGTAAACCCATTGGGGCCATTGGGTAATATGCCCCTTGGCAACCGCCATACCGCCCCGCAACACCGTGCGATCGCCGGGTTTATGGTTCACGGCCAGGTTGGCATTTAGCACTCCGGACATCACTCCGGGAAATGGATAAAGCGTCCGGGCCAACGCCAAGTCCGTTTGGATCAGCTCAGCTTTTTCAAAGTCAAATTGACCGGTGCGTAGGTTCCAATTCCCCCTCAAATCCAGCTTGGCCATCAAGGGTTTCCCCGCAAGCTGCGCATCCCCCTCGAGGCGTTGAATCTTGAGCCGTTGCTCTTTATCCAACACGCAATCCAACTGAACCGAACCGTTCAGGCTTTTCACGGGTTGTTCCTGAAATTGTCCATCAATGTTGGCCCAATCCAAAGTCCCCACCCAGGCGAAGGGCGCGCCTTGGGTCAAGTCGCCGGAAAAGGTTCCGTTATACGTCAGCTCACCGGCATCGCTGCGCACGCCGGCTTGGGGAAACCACTCTAGCAATGTTGGAAGGTGCGCCGTGATTTTTCCGCTGGATTCACTGAACTGCTGCGAGTGCAAATCCAGCCGGGGTTTACCATCAAAGGTAAAGTAAGATTGCAGCGGTGTCCCGATTTCCAATTTACATTGGGTAAACTCCAGAGCCTTCAAGCCCCTCACGGTGCCAGCCCAATCGAATTGGCCATTACCCAATGGCCGCGCGGCTTCTGCGTGCGGCACGGTCATGCCTTCCACCTTAGTGGAGCCGCTAAACTCAATGTGCCGACCGGCCTGGTGCACGGCCACAGTGAGGGCCCCGCTCAATTCGCCTTCGCGCACATAACGCCCCAACCACGGCTGCCAATCGGCAAGTTGGGTTGGGTGGACATCCAACTCGAACGCCGAGTCCGGAGCATTCAATTCACTGCCTTGCTGCCAACTGACGACCAGTGGCTGTTTCAGGGTGCCTTTCAAAAAAGGTTTTTTCTGGTGATTGGATTCCAGTCCGAAGGTATGAACTTGCACAGTCCGGGCTTCGGGTTGATAGGTCACATCATAGTAAGCCTCCAGCGAATCCATTGCCGGAAGCTTCACCAACCGATGAGTTACCTGGAGGGGCGATGAACTCACTTTGCCCTGCAGCCGCAGTGTGCGGCCGAAATCCGCCACGGCCAATTGATTGGTCGTGCTCAATCGCGTTTGATGGAAGGTCAACTCTTGAGATTGTCCGAGCAGGTTTATCACGCTTTGGTCCACATCCTGAATCGCCACAGCCAGCTCCGCCGTGCCTTCCGCAAGGTTCAGAGGTCCGGAAACCTCCATCTCCCCCAAGCCTACTGATCCGGTAACTTCATCTGGCTGCCGACTGAAGGTCAGACCTAATCGCTCCAATTGATTCCCAGCAAAAGCAGCGTCAAAATCGGCCTCCAACCCTTTTGATTCCCCAAATCGTTCACTGGCCTCCTGAACCAGAAACTTCCCTTTCGGATCCAGCCGACTGAGATGCCAATGTTCGTCCAAATTCAACTTGGCACCGAGATTGAGTGTGCCCTTTAAATAATCGACTAAGGTGCTGCCGTTCCTCCATTCAGTAGCCCACCCGAATCCCATATGAACACTACCCTGATCACGACCGTTCCCAATTTGTTCAAGATTCACTTTCAATTCGTTTACCCGAACAACCTGCTTCCCGCCTTCGGGAAGTTCCTTGGAAAAATGAATGCTGCCACCATCAAATTTAACCCAATCCAGCTCCACAGAACGCGCCACGCCGGGATCAGAAGTTTGTTGGAAAAACGAATCTAGATTGGTCCGCCCCCCCAAATCCTGCGTCACGGTAAATGACGGCTCGCTCAGGAGAATCTCGTGAAAGTGCAGGCGGCCATCAAGCAGTTCACCCAGGTCATAGCGCACCAGCACATGCTTCACCTCCAGACACGTCGCCTGACCTTCGGCGTGCAGGGTCACTCCCTGCAATTCCAGCGAACTGCCCAGTGACCAATCGGCGGATTTAAAGTGGATGACGCCGTGAACCGACTCGTTGACCTTCGGGAGGATCACTCGGCGCAAGAACCATTCGCTCTCCACCACCTGCCAAGCAAGCATCGGCAGAGTCACCAACGCCGCCGCGCCCCCAATCAACCAACGTTTCCACCGGCGTTTGGGGCCTGTCTCGTCCTCCATGAGAGGTTCGATGGAGTAAGGTTGCACCATTCCTCAACTGGCAGAAGGCTACCATGTTGCCCGCTTGCCTGTCACCGCGAATCGGGTGACAATCACCCGTGCATTTAACCATTGCCATCCCTGCCTTTAACGAGGAAAAGCTCCTACCCGATACGCTAGCAGCGATTAAGGAATCGGCCAAAGTCTTTGAGACGATGAACTGGGACTGGGAATTGGTGGTGTGTGACAATAATTCCACCGACCGCACTGGTGAATTGGCCCGGGCCGCTGGGGCGCGAGTGGTGTTTGAACCCGAAAACCAAATCGCCCGCGCCCGCAATGCTGCCGGACAGACGGCTCGGGGAGACTGGATCCTCTTTGTGGATGCAGACTCCATGCCAAGCCCGGAATTATTCGCGGCCACCGGCAGGGCAATGCAGCAAACGGATATCCTTGGCGGCGGCTCCACACTCACCATGGGGCGCGTTCCTTGGTGGGCAGCGTTTTGGATTCATCTTTGGAACGGCATCAGCCGGCTGATGCGTTGGCCGGCCGGTTCCTATTTTTTCTGCCGTACTCAAGCCTTCCTCGAACTGGAGGGTTTTTCTAAAACTCTCTACGCTTCTGAAGAGTTGGAGTTTGCCGAACGCCTCAAGCGCCATGGCCGAAGGCAAAAGAAACGTTTGCACATCATCACCGGCCAGCCACTGATCACATCGGCCCGCAAACTTTCGCTTTATTCTCCGTGGGAGATGGTACGCCTTTTGATCGCCACGGTATTCACCGGCGGCCGGGCCTTGGGCGATCCCAAGGCCTGCAGCTGGTGGTACGATGGTCGGCGGTGATCAAGGCAACTGTGGCACCAGAGGGGCGTCTTTCGGTAGTAAAGGCAACTCCGGATTCTCAGGAGTTGTCGGAGCGCCTCGTTTGCGGCGGAGTTCCTCCACCAAATTGCGGTATTTTTCGGTGAGCCGCTTCTCTTCCTCTTTGGCCAGATCAATGCCCGGCAGATTGGATTGCTCGGACATGGCCTTCACGGCGGCGGCTTCAGGCGTCTTCAAAACCGTGGGCCGCATGAGCACAATCAATTCATTGCGCTCATCCACATCACGCGTGTTCTCAAAGAGTTTCCCAAGCAACGGCACATCGCGCAGTACGGGAACACCATCCTCGTAGGTGGTGGTCTTCGTTTTGATAAACCCTCCCAGAACAATCATCTCCCCATCGCGCACAGCCACCTTGGCGTTAGCCGACCGATCGGTGGTGATGGGAACATCATTGCCGTTGATGGTTTGTGAGCCAACGATATCTTGAATCTGTTGGACCAAATCCATTACCACGAGACCTTCTTCGTTAATGAACGGCCGCACTTCCAGAGTGATGCCAAATTTCTGCATCTGGTATTGAGAACTGGTACCGCCACTAATGTCTGTAATGGTACCGGTAACAACCGGCCGCGTATCTCCAATAAAGAGTTCCGCCAGTTCTGCATGCGAGGTTTGAATGCGAGGCCGCGAATGCATGGTCACCCGGGAATCGTTTTGAATCGCGTTCACGGCAACCTCCCAGTTGGATCCTAGGAACCCCCAGTAATTAAACCCGGATGTGGCTCCGGAGATGGAGGTATCGGTAAATCCGGCTGGTCCGAGAGCCGAAGCCAATGCCCCACGCAATCCGCCCGACCGGGCATTTTCTGCCGTCCGGTTTTCGCGCAGTGACACACCAAACGTTTTGTCATCACCCAAAGCTACATCAATGATGATAGCCTCAATCAATACCTGCGGCTGAATAGTGTCCAGCTTATCGATCAGCTCCTTGGCTTTATCGAGATGTCGGCGTGTGCCGATGAGCAGCACCTCGTTGCCGCGTTCATAAGCCACCGCCTTGGTATCCCCCAAAATTGGAAGCCCCGTACCGGTCACGCCGGCACCACCTTGAATCTGGGATAAACGCTGAGCCAGTTGACCACGATTGGAACCGGCATTTCCGGTTGTAGTTGCACCCGTCGCACCTGTCGTTGTGCGATTGGCGCCGGTAGCATTAATGCGACTACTGGTAGACCCAGCTGTGCCGCTAATCGGGGTATTGGTTAGCGTACTCAAAACCGCCGCAATATCTGCCGAAAGAGCATAGCGAATTTTAATGAGTTCATATTCCTCTTTAATTCCCGCTTCCACGTCTAACTCAGTCAGCACAGTAAGCATCCGTTTCACATTGTTTGCCGAGTCGCGCAGGATCAACACGTTGGAGCCTTCCACTGTGGTCACGGCGTTGGGCGTCTTGGCCAAGGTGGCCAGCAGATCCATTGCGGCGGCGGTGGGAATGTGTTTCAAGGGAAACGGCCCCATGACTGGCAATTCGCTATCCGGCAAGGCTGCCAGGGAGAGCACGGGATAATATTGAGGCGGCGTCTTGGCGATTTCGGCGGCGGGAATCACCTGTATAAATTTTTCACCCTGCGGCACCACGGCAATTTGGCGCTGCATCAGGAGGGTTTCATAAAAGGCCTTAGCTTCCTCGAAGGTGAGATCGTTGTTCGTCTTGAATTCGAAGGTCACCGAAGGGAGGTTTTGCGCGGGGATCAGAGTCTTTCCCACCAGCGCACCGTATTCCTCCAGCAACGTGGGCAGAGGAATCCCCTGCATGGTGTGACCAGCTTGAATCACGATGGGCGCCGGTGCCGGCGGATCTACTGGATCTACCGGCGGCACCAGCGGTACCGGCGGATCTTGAGCCAGCATTGCACTCCCCGTGAGCACCATTAGAGCAGCAATCTTTTTCATCATTTCTTTCCTTTCTTTGATTTATCGGCGGCGGGCTTCGGATAGCTCGCTACAAAAGTGAGATCGACCTTAATCTGTTGCCGGTCGACCGTGGGTTGCACCGTCATGGCGCTGACGCGAATCATGTTTTGGCCTTCAGACACGTTGTTCAAAAATTCGACGAGATCCACCAGGCTGGATTGGAAGGAGACGGTTCGTTTGGTTTCTTCAAAATCCTGATTGCCTCGGGAAGTACCCTGACTACCCCGGCTTCGAGTGAAGTTCAGGCCACTGCGACGCGCTTTGCTTTCGATATCCTCCATCAATTTCTGAGCCTGTCTCCCGTCACTCACCATTCCGGATTCAGCCGAGAGTGTTTCCACCTCCATCTTCAGTGCGCCCCTCAACTCGACCAAATTCGCTGCCGCTTTATTTTCCTCGCGGTACTGGTCGCGCGAAGTTTGCAACTGCAGCAATTTTGGCCCCATCATCAGCCAAGCAATATTACCAACGATAAGGAAGGCCAGCAGCAACAAGATCACCGAGCGGCGTTCCTGCGGGCGAATCCCAATTCGATTCAGTGTCTCTATCATTTCCCGACCTCCTCCCTACGTAACAGGCAAATGATATACCAATCCAAATAACCGCCGGCGCGGGCTTCCATATTGGGCGGCTGTACCTGCGAGAAAAGGGGCTGGGCGCCCTGCTCATCCACAGCCACCTTCGCCAACGCCTCGGAGTAATCCTGCAGTTTCTGGCTGTCTTCCTGGGACACACGACCCCGCAGCGTGATGTTGTTTCCTTGATTGTTACGACTCTCCGAGAAGACGAGTGAATCCAACGTAACTTCTCCGGGAATATATTCGGCCACTGCCTTGAACACATTCAGCGCAGTCCAGCGCAGTTCGCGCTGCTCCTCCAATAACCGTCGTTGAACGCCCAGTTCCTTTAATTCTTTCTTGAGCTTGATCGCCTTCTGATTCTCCGCAAATGCCGCCTGCTCTTCGTCAGCCACGCGTGTTTTCATCACGAAATAAACGGAGAGAAACACAACGTAGAGCATGCCGGTCCAGATCAACACATTGCCCCACACCCGATCGACATCATCCCGGTGATACCGCGCCTGGCGATCGATTGGCAGTAGGTTACCCTGGGCGATCGGACGCTCGGCCCGGGCCGCAGCCGCGGCCGCCAGCGCATTGGGATCCGGCGGCTCCTCCACCTGCACTCCTTTGCCTGCCCAGTCATTCAACACACTAATCCATTCCTCCGCATCCTCATTGGAAGCCACCAAATGCCAATCGGTTTCGCCCGTCAGCCAGCCTTCCAGTTCGCCTGCCCAAGTGGTGGCGGTGAGATTACTGGTCAGTTCGTTCAAATGCTCGCGCGATGACAGGCTCAGCTGAGTGATATTTTGTAGCACTCCTTCATCCCACCACGCCACCGTGCAATGCACTTGCGGATCCGCGAAGCGCGGATAAATCCAAGCACCATCTGGCAACTCACCGCCTTGCGGCGTGGCCATCACCTGATGCAGCACGGCCGGCTCTAGACGGTCCGGGCGGTATCCCACCTGTTCGAGCTCACCAGCATACCGCTCCACCACGGAACGTTCGGCGACCATCACCACCACCGTTTGCTGCTCCTGATCCGGTCGATGCACCGGCACGCGCTCAAAGGTCCACACCGCCTGCGGCAGCGGTAGAGGGGAAATTTTATCGAGCTGCAGCTCCACCATGCCCGGCAGCTCAACCTCGTTGCACAAGGGCAACTGCAGCACGCGGAAGAAGACCTGTTCGGCCGGTAACCAAGCGTCGTTCTGACAATGCGGCCGCCACATTTGGCTGGTGTCCCGGTCAAGATGCTTGGTCGGCACGGGTTGATCCATCAACGTGTCACGCACATCCACCAGCTTCATGCGGCGCTTGCCTTTAGCAAACCGCCAGAACTGCTGCCGGCCGGTGGAGCAATCAATCACATTGCAGGCATCCGGCAGAGCCGGCGGCTTGAGAGGCTTCGATGTCGGTTCCGTCGCCATCAGAAATTCTCCATGGGTTGCTCGACCATCGCCTCGGAGCTCTGGGTAACACGTAGCACCTCCTCAATGGTCGTCACACCCGCCAAGGCGCGCCCCCAGCCATATTCGCGTAGGGTTTTCATCCCTTCACTCCGAGCCAGCTGCCCGATCACTGAGGCCGGTGCGCGATTGATCACCTGTTGTTGAATGGCTTCACTGTTGCTCAACAATTCGTAAATCCCCGAGCGTCCTTGGTATCCACGACCACCGCAGGCATCACAACCGGTGCCCTGCCAGAACTTCGCACCCGCCGCGTGCGCCGGCGGAAATTCCACGCTCAATAAATATTCCTTACTAACGGTTTGCTCGGCTTTGCATTCGGGACATATGGTGCGCACCAATCGCTGCGCCATCACCGCCTCAATCGCGTCAGCCACGAGGAACGGTTCCATGCCCATATCGATCAGGCGCGTGAACGCGCTGGGAGCATCGTTGGTGTGCAGCGTGCTGAACACAAGGTGACCGGTGTTCGCCGCCTGAATAGCGATCTCAGCCGTCTCGCCATCACGAATTTCACCCACCATAATTACATCTGGATCCTGCCGCAGGAAATGGCGCAGCACATGGGCAAACGAACGGCCGATGTCGTTCTTCACTGACACCTGATTCACCCCTTTCATCTCGTACTCCACCGGATCCTCCACCGTCATGATCCGTTTATCGGTGGAGTTGATGGTGTTCAAAAATGAATAGAGCGAAGTCGATTTACCGGAACCCGTCGGGCCGGTAACCAGCACGATACCGTGCGGTTGATGAATGATCTCTCGGATGGGGGTCTCGATTTCGCGACTCATGCCCAGTGTATCCATGCCCTTGAGCACACTACCCCGTGTCAGCAAACGCAGCGAAACACTCTCGCCATACACCGTTGGCACGGTGGACACACGAATATCAATCTCCTCCCCTTTGATGCGAACATTGATGCGACCATCCTGCGGTAGGCGTTTCTCGGCAATGTTCATGCCGCTCATCACCTTGATGCGGGAAATGAGCGCGGCCTGCAGTCTTTTGAGTGCCGGCGGCAACGACATCTGGTGCAAGATTCCATCAATGCGATGGCGAATCTGCAGTTCATCTTCGAGCGGCTCAAAATGGATATCCGTTGCGCGACTGCGGTATGCCTGCCAGATGACTTGGTTGACGAATTTGATGATACTGGCCTCCTGATCGCCCTCGGCGATTTCCTTGTCATCGGAAAACATTAACTCCAGATCATCATCATCATCCACCTCGTCCTGCGCCAGCTCATCAATCGTCTCCGCGCCGACGCCGTAGTATTTCTCGTACGCCTTGGAGATATCCTCAGCCGGAGCCAGCACGAAACGCACTGGCCCCTGCGCCGCAAAACGCACGGCATTAATCAGATCGGTATGGAACGGATCACTCACCACCACCACCAACACGCCCTCTTCCATGGTGACCGGCAGTACGGAATATTGACTGGCCACTTTGGAGGAGATTTTTCGGCGCGCCTCCACTGAAGGCTTCACTTCCGACAGATCAATACTGCGCCAATCAAAGGCTTCACCCACGCGCTTGAGGTAATCTATCTCGCTGATGTTATTGCGGCGGCACAGGTAAACAGGGAAAGCATCCACCAGCCCATCCTCGGCCCGTTCCCGACGCCAGTCTGCCATCAAGGCATCCCAATCGTCTTCACGCGCCAAGTGCGCAGCAATGCAAAATTGTTTAAACGAAGCGTAAGCCATCCAAACGCCCTACCCGTTGCCGAGCCCCCTTGCGTTTCCTCCCATGGAAAACCGCCTCAAGTTATTGAGGCGTGGTGAAAAACTAACATTTATACCGGGCTCAGCAAGCTCAAAACGTGTTCAGTTACCTCAAAAATCACGCCAATATCGGCAAATCTCAGGCCGATCCAGCGCTTAACTCACTCGCCAATTAGACGCATTCCGCGTAAGTAGGTTACGTGAATAACCTTGGAATAATTCAGCTACTACGATCACTGGCCGGGTGAAACGCCGCAGCGCCTTCCTGTGTGGCGCTCTGGGTTCTCCTGTATGGATGCCGTGCCCCATGAATTGGACCGCAATTTCCGGCGAAAAACTTTCATATTGCTGCGGCCAACGGCATGTTGGTCGTACGTCACATTCAAAGCGAACCCTAGTTGGGCAGATTGAGAAGACCCACGCCGGAACGCGCTATCTAAAATTTCGAACGCGCTGACTTACGCTTCGCGCAATTCCATGATGAGGTCTTTGCTTTCGACCGACTCACCGATACCGACGTTGATCTTGTCCACCACGCCATCGGCCGCGGCGTACACGGTCGTCTGCATTTTCATGGCTTCCATGGTCAACAACTTGTCGCCCTTGGCCACCTTGGCGCCGATGCCCACGGCCACCTCGGTGATGATGCCAGGGATGGGCGCGCCGACATGGAGGTCGTTGCCCGGATCGGCTTTGGCAATAGCCCTTTCCAGCACGTTCATGGATGCATCGGCAATCTCCACTTCGCGCGGGTATCCGTTCAACTCGAAGGTTAACGTGCGCACGCCTTCTTCATCGGCATCGCTGACATTGATAAGTTTGATGTAGAGCGTCTTGCCTTCCTCGATGTCTACGGTGATTTCCTCGCCGAGCTGCAGCCCGTAAAAGTAAGTAGAACTGGGCAGCACGGACACATCACCGTATTGGCGGCGGAACTTGTTGTAGTCCTTGAACACCTCCGGATACATGAGGTAGCTAAGCAAATCATCGTCGTTGACCTTGCGACTGATCTCTTCTTCAACCTTCTTGCGCGTGCGCTCGAGGTTCAGCGGCTTGAGATCTGCACCGGGTCGGCCCTTGAGCGGCTTCTGTTTTCCGAGCACCACCTTCTGCACCTTGCGCGGCCAACCACCCACGGGTTTGCCTAGGCGACCTTTCATCATGTCGATAACCGATTGCGGGAACGGCGTGGCGCCGGGCTCGAGGTTCACCACATCCGCCGGCTTGATGCCGCGGGTGACAAGAAACATCGTCATGTCGCCCACCACCTTGCTGGAGGGGGTCACCTTCACGATGTCGCCAAAGAGATCGTTGACCTCAGCGTAAGTGCGGGCCACTTCCTTCCAGCGCGCGCCAAGGCCCATGCTCTCGGCTTGCTCGCGCAGGTTGGTGTACTGGCCGCCGGGCATTTCGTGCTCGTAAATATCTCCAATACCACTGCGTGGGCCCGTATCAAAGGGCGCGTACACGCGTCGCACGGCCTCCCAGTAATCGGAGAATTCATTCAGTGTACCGAGATCCAAACCGGTCTCGCGCGGCGTATGATCCAGCGCGGCCACCACGCTGTTTAGATTCGGCTGGCTGGTGGAACCGGATAGGGACGCAATGGCCAGGTCGGCAATGTCCACGCCGGCCTCGGTGGCCTTGAGCACGGAAGCGGCATTCACGCCGCTGGTGTCGTGCGTGTGGAAATGAATCGGCAAACCCACCTCCTGCCGCAGGGTTTTCACCAGCTTCTGTGCGGCGTACGGCCGACACAGGCCGGCCATGTCCTTGATGCACAGGGTATGGGCGCCCATCTTCTCGAGTTCCTTCGCAAGCTTCACGTAGTACTCGAGCGGATATTTGTCGCGTTGATCGTCGAGGATATTGCCGGTGTAACAGATCGTACCTTCACAGACCGCGTGTGTTTCGCGCACGGCCTCCATCGCGGCCTTAAGGTTGGGCAGGTAATTGAGCGAATCGAAAATTCGGAAAATATCCATGCCGTTCTCGGCCGAATGTTTCACGAACGCCTTCACGACGTTGTCCGGATAATCCGAGTAGCCCACGGCGTTGGAGCCGCGGAAAAGCATTTGGAAACAAATGTTCGGCACGGCCTCGCGCAGTTGACGCAGGCGCTGCCACGGATCCTCTCGCAGGAAACGCATGGCCGTATCAAACGTCGCCCCGCCCCACATCTCGAGGCTGAACAAGCCCGGTGTGCGACGCGCTATGGCGTCGGCGGCGTTGAGCATATCCTCCGTGCGCATGCGCGTGGCGAACAGGCTTTGATGCGCGTCGCGCAGAGTAGTGTCGGTGATCAGCAGGCGCTTTTCCTTGCGCGCCCAGGTGGCAAATTTCTCCGCACCCTGCTCCAGCAAAATTTGCCGTGTGCCCGCGGGCGGATCCTGATCGCCGTTATAGGCCGGCTCCGCGATTGGCGCAAACGGCTCCTTCACCTCGAAGCCCTTGGCCTGCGGATTGCCGTTCACCACCACATCTCCAATGTACTTGAGCAACCGGTTCGCGCGATCGCGGCGCGGACGGAAGGTGAAGAGTTCTGGCGTGGTATCGATCAACGTCGTACTCGCCTGCCCTGTGCGGAAGGTCTCGTTCTTGATGACGTTTTCGATGAACGGAATGTTCGTCTGCACGCCGCGAATCCGAAATTCCTTCAGCGCGCGGTCCATACGATCAAGCGCAATCGGGAAGCTCATGCCACTGGCGGTGATCTTGACCAGCAACGAATCATAAAACGGCGTGATCACACTGCCCGCATCGCCCTGGCCGCCATCCAGTCGCAGCCCGAACCCGGCCGCCGAGCGGTAGGCAATGATGCGCCCATAATCGGGCGTGAAATTATTGGCCGGATCTTCCGTGGTCACCCGGGCCTGCACAGCGTGACCGACACACGGCACGTTCTTTTGCTTGGGCAACTGCATTACGTCCCCGTGCAGTTTCTGTCCCTGCGCAACCTGGATCTGCGCCCGCACCAAGTCGATGCCGGTCACCACTTCGGTAACCGTGTGCTCCACCTGAATGCGTGGGTTCATCTCGATGAAGTACCACTTTTTGGAATCCATGTCGTACAGGAACTCCATGGTGCCGGCGTTGTCGTACTTGATGTGCTGAGCCAGTTCCACGGCCGCTGTGCAAAGCTCACTGCGCACCGTTTCATCCAGTGCCACGCTGGGGGCGATTTCCACAACCTTTTGGTGCCGCCGCTGCACGGAGCAATCGCGCTCGTACAGGTGCAACACGTTGCCGTGTTGGTCACCCAGAATCTGCACTTCAATGTGCTTGGCACGCGGTACGTATTTCTCAAGGAACACTGCGGGATTACCAAACGCCCGATCGGCCTCGCTGCGAGCTTCATCGAGCAGCCGCTCCAGATCCTTGGCCTTGTGCACCACACGCATGCCGCGTCCGCCACCGCCAAAGGCTGCTTTGATGATCAGCGGGAACCCAATGTCTTTGGCCACCTTGACCGCCTTGGCGCGGGTGGTGATGGGGTCATCGGTGCCGGGCAAAATCGGCACACCAGCCGCCTTGGCCAACGCGCGTGCCTCGGTCTTGTCACCCATCTTGCGCAACAATTCCGGGCGGGGCCCCACAAAGGTAAGCCCAGCCTTGGCGCAAGCCTCGGCAAAGTCAGCGTTCTCCGCCAGAAATCCGTAGCCGGGAT
>Ga0066825_10000282_pt1 | contig 16714 bp, 14 predicted proteins | sample ETNtaG_6_FD_65608 | JGI IMG/M metagenome (GOLD analysis project Ga0066825, IMG submission 65608) | Marine microbial and viral communities from oxygen minimum zone, Eastern Pacific Ocean - ETNP201306SV45 | ecosystem: Environmental > Aquatic > Marine > Oceanic | place: Pacific Ocean: Eastern...
TCTGGGCGCAGCAATTTCAATTTAAGAACAATGTCTGTTGAAGAATTTCCACAAATTGAAATAGCAGAAGGAAATAAAGTCACACTTAATTCTGCTGGTGTTGAACAAGCATTAGGTCAAGTAGTTACAGCTGCGAGCGGAGATGATTCTCGACCAATTCTTACTGGCGTTATGTTGGCTGCAGAAAATGATGGCCTTCGATTTGTAGCAACAGATTCTTATCGGTTAGCAGTCAGAGATCTTCCTGGTACCTCTGTTTTATCTACCGATCAAACAGTTCTTGTTCCATCACGAACTCTTGAAGCTCTTGAAAAACTTTTATCAACATCAGATGAATTGACTATTTCTTTAGGTGAAAGACAAGCAACTTTTTATGTAAATAATGTCCAAATTACTACCACACTTATTACTGGAGAATTTCCAAATTATCGAGGACTTATTCCAGATAACCATCCAAATAATTTAGTAGTTGACAAAGAAATATTTCTCAACGCATTAAAACGAGTTCGACTTCTAGCACAAGAAAACACCCCTGTTCGTCTATCAATGACAGCTGAATCCGTTGAATTAATTGCTATTACACAAGATGTTGGACAAGCTACTGAAACAATTGACGCAGAATACACAGGAGAAGATCTAGTAGTTGCATTTAATCCAACGTATTTAATAGAAGGATTTGAAGTATCAACCGGGGACGAAATTCGTCTTGAAACCATCGACTCACTTAAACCCGCAGTAATTAGAAGTGTCGATAATGATGAATTTCTTTACCTTCTTATGCCTGTTCGCGTTTCTTGATTTAACATGCCGGTACAGCGGCTTTGGCTCACAGATTTTCGCAACTATCAATCTCTTGATATTTCCTTGCCAGATGGCTTAACGGTAATTATTGGAAATAATGGACAAGGAAAAACAAATCTTTTAGAAAGTATTTCTTGGTTATCTAAAGGATCGTCCTTTCGAGGTTCGCCAACAGAAGCACTAGTAAGAAACGGAAAAGAAAAAACCATAATTCGAGCAGAAGTATCTGCTCATAATCGAAAAGTGCTTTTAGAAGCTGAATTAAATATTAATGGGAAAAATCGAATTCTTATAAATAGTAATAAAGCAAAGCGAGTACGTGACCTTCTTGGATATTTTCAAACAACACTTTTTTCACCTGATGATCTTGAACTAATTAAAAGTGGACCAACGACGAGAAGAAAATATCTTGATGAATTACTTGTTGATAGTCATCCCAAAAACTATGAACTAATTACTGATTTAGAAAAAGTTCTTCGCCAAAGAAACACTCTTTTAAAACAGTCAAAAGGAGTGCTTTCTTCTGAAATTTTAAGCACGTTATTAGTTTGGGATACAAAGTTAATTCAGCTCGGAGAAAGATTATCTGACGCCCGCAAACACTTGATTGAAACTCTTAATAACCCATTTGCTGAAACTATGTTTGCTCTACAAGGAAAAGAAAGTAAAACAGAATTGAAATATATTTCTTCCTGGGAAGGAAAATCTCTAGCAGAAGCACTTGAAGATGTTAGAGAAACAGATCTTCGACGAGGAATTACTACTATCGGCCCTCATAGAGATGATCTCTTAATAACGCTAAACAACATGCCTTCTCGCACACATGCATCCCAAGGAGAACAACGGTCATTAGCTCTTGCTCTTCGATTAGCAGGACACCAAATAATTACCGAAAAAATAAACCTAAACCCAGTTATTTTATTAGATGACGTTTTTTCAGAACTTGATGAAAAAAGATCAAAAAAACTTATTGAAATACTTCCAAACTGTCAGACACTAATTTCTTCAGCTGGAGAACTTCCAAATGGAATTAACTCTCCGTCTGTTTTGCGAATTTTAGAAGGAGAGGTTGTGATTTAATGAGCGATAATCAAGATCCAACACTTTTAAAAGCAAGTCTTGAAAAATTGATGAAAAGCATCGGAGCCCCAGATATTGATTCAACAACTAATCTTCTCGAAATTTGGCCAGAACTAATTGGTGAAGAATTGTCTCTAAAAATATCTTTAGTTGCATTAAATGGCTCAACTCTTGTTGTTCATGTAAATGATCCAGCTTGGTCTAGTCAAATTTCTTGGTTAGAAACTCAAATCTTGGAACGAATCGACGAAAAAATTGGAAAAAATGTGGTTACTGCCGTAAAAGCAAAGACAATAATTCCAAAGAAAACTGACTAAATTTTTCTAATCAAAAATATTTAGATTCACCTATGAATTGACACAGTTCAAATCCAGTTAGATGCTAGAATAATTCTGTTGTTTTATTGCCCTCTGACCTGCAGTTTTTCCACTTTGAATGTGATAAAAAAATGAGAATTTTTCATCTAAAAATTACTTGGAATATGTACTGCACAAAGTATAAAAATGGCAACAACTGATACTTCATACAGCGCAGCGGATATTACCGTTTTAGAAGGGCTTGAAGCGGTAAGAAAGCGGCCTGGTATGTATATCGGTTCTACCGGTCCTACTGGTCTTCATCACTTGATATGGGAAGTAGTTGATAATTCAGTTGATGAAGCAATGGCGGGCCATTGCTCAAAAATTATTGTCACACTTTTAAAAGATGGTGGTTGCCAAGTAGTTGATGATGGGAGAGGAATTCCTGTTGGAAAACATCATCAATATGAAGACCTTTCTGCTGCTGAAGTAGTTCTTACAGTACTTCACGCCGGTGGAAAATTTGGTGGCGATGGATACAAAGTTTCAGGTGGTCTACATGGCGTCGGTATTTCTGTTGTAAATGCTCTTTCCTCAAAAGTTGAAGTTGAAATTGATCGTGATGGAAGACGTCATGCAATGTCTTTTCAAAATGGGGGAGAACCAAACGAAAAACTTTCAGATATTGGTGAAGCTCCTGAAAATCGAACTGGTACCACTGTCCGATTTTGGCCAGACCCAGAGATTTTTGACGAAGTTAAATTTCGTTTCCAAACATTAATTGAACGCCTTCAAATGATGGCCTTTTTGAATAAAAACTTAACAATTGAAATTTATGACGAAAGAGAAACCAAAGTAAAAGAAAAAGTTTTTTGTTACGAAGGTGGAATACGCGATTTCGTTTCTCATGTTAATTCTTCAAAAGAAGCATTATTTGAGGACATAGGTTATTTTGAACAACAAGATGAAGGCAATGAAGTAGAAATCGCTTTTCAATGGAATACAGGATTTAATGCGGACGGCTTACACTCTTTTGCCAACGGAATAAACACCATCGAAGGCGGAATGCATGAAGAAGGCTTTCGAACCGCTCTTACAGGTGTCCTTAATCGTTATGCAAAGTCAAAAGGATTAATTAAAGACAAAGATGACAATCTTCAAGGAGAAGATATTCGTGAAGGAATGACAACAATAATTAGTGTTCGTTTATCCGAACCTCAATTTGAAGGTCAAACTAAATCAAAACTTGGAAATGTTGAAATAAGGTCGTTAGTTCAAAAAGCTACAAACGAACGATTAGGAGAATGGCTTGAAGAACATCCAGCGGAAGCAAAATTAATTCTTCAAAAATCATTAAATGCGCAGCGAGCTCGAATTGCTGCTCAAGATGCACGCAAATCAGCACGAAGAAAATCTGCTCTTGACGGAGCTGGAATGCCAGACAAACTAAAAGATTGCTCCTCTCAAAACCCGGAAGAATCAGAGTTGTTCATTGTTGAAGGAGATTCTGCAGGAGGTTCTGCAGTTCAAGCACGAGACCCCAGAACTATGGCCATTCTTCCAATTCGAGGAAAAATTCTTAATGTTGAACGGTCGCGCCTCGACAAAATGCTTAAAAACAATGAAGTTCAAACACTTATACAAGCAATTGGCGCTGGATTTGGAGACGAATTTGATATAGAAAAAATTCGTTATCACAAAATTATTCTTCTCGCAGATGCTGATGTTGATGGAAGCCACATTCGAACACTCTTGTTAACATTTTTCTTCCGTCAAATGCGACCCCTTGTTGAAGCAGGACATATTTATGTTGCTCAACCCCCATTATTTTCTACTGTTGTAGGGAAAGAAAAAATTTATCTTAAAGATGAGCATGCAAAAGACTCATTTTTGAAAGAAAATCCAAAACACAAAAAAGAATTCCAACGACTCAAAGGCCTTGGAGAAATGGATTTTGATGAATTGAAATCCACAACAATGGACCCAACTCAACGGAGTTTGTTGAAAGTATCTGTACAAATGAGCAGTGTCGCTGATGAAGTTTTCTCCACACTTATGGGAGAAGACGTTGAGAGTAGAAAAAAATTCATACAAACAAATGCACAAGACGTTCGATTTTTAGATATTTAAGAAAATTATGAATGAAACAACTGAAATAGAACTTTCTGGGTCAATTGAACCAATTGAAATTCAGGAAGAAATGGAGCAATCCTTTTTAGATTACGCCATGTCAGTCATTGTTTCACGAGCTTTGCCGGATGCTCGTGATGGATTAAAACCAGTTCATCGAAGGATTTTATGGGGAATGTATGACCTTGGAGCTCGCCCCGATCGCCCAACAATGAAATCTGCTCGTGTTACTGGGGAGGTCATGGGCAAATATCATCCTCATGGTGATGCGGCTATATATGCAGCGTTAGTTCGAATGGCACAAGATTTCAGTCTCCGTCATCCCGTAATTCATCCAAAAGGAAATTTTGGTTATTCTCCTGACGATTCTGCAGCTGCTCCTCGATATACCGAATGTCGACTTGGCGCTATTGCAATGACACTTCTAGATGGGATTGAAGAAGACACGGTTGATTTCATTGATAACTATTCGGGAGAATTTAGTGAACCAGAAGTTTTGCCAGCAAGGTTTCCTAATTTATTAGTAAACGGGTCACAGGGAATTGCAGTTGGTATGGCAACAAATATTCCTACTCATAATTTAGGTGAAGTTATCAATGCCACAATCCATTTAATTGATAATCCAGAAGCAACACCTGATGACTTAATGGATTTTATTCCAGGACCAGACTTCCCGACAGGGGCGCTTATTTTAGGTCGTTCAGGAATAGTAGATGCTTATAGAACTGGTCGGGGAAGCATTCGGATGCGAGCTCGCACTGATATCGAAGAAGGAAACAAAACAAGCCGCATTGTTATAACTGAACTCCCTTATCAAGTGAGCCCTAATCAAGTCATGACCAAAATTCGTGACCTTGTAGACAGCAAAGAACTTGATGGGATAGCTGATATTAATGATGAATCAGCTCAAGGAGAAACTCGCATTGTTATCAAATTAAAGCGCGACGCCCCTTCTTTAGTTATCTTGAACAATCTCTATAAACGAACCCCATTACAAACAACATTTTCAGTAAATTCAGTAGCTCTCGTTGATGGAGTACCAAGGCTTCTAAATCTTAGAGAAATGATTGATTCATACATCAATCATCAAATTGAAGTTGTTCGTAGACGCTCACAACATCGTCTTGATAAAGCCCACTCAGAAGCGCATATAAACGAAGGATTAATAAAAGCACTCGATCATATTGATGAAATCATTTCACTAATTAAAGCTTCTGAAGATCGAGCGACCGCACGTGAAGCGTTAATGGCTAAAAAATATAGTTTTAGCGAAATTCAAGCAAACCATATTCTTGATATGCAGTTAGTTCGACTTACCCGATTAGGAAGATCAACTCTAGAAAACCGTTTAGAGGAATTGAAAAAAATAATTCAAGAACTTGAAGAAATTCTTGGAAATGATGAGCGGTTAAGGGCTGTTATTAAAGATGAATTAAAAGTTATTCAAGATAATCATGCGACTGAACGAAAAAGTGAAATGGTTCATGATCCAGGTGAACTTGATGTTGAAGATTTGATCGATGACGAAGATCAAATCTTCACTATGAGTGCTGGCGGGTACGTGAAACTTATGTCCGCTGATGAATTTCGAACTCAAGGAAGAGGCGGACGAGGAGTTGCTGGAGCACGACTTAAAGATGAAGACGTAGTAACTCATTTATTACACACTTCAGCGCATGCGTATCTCTTATTTTTCTCAACACGCGGAAAGGTTTACCGATTAAAAGCCCACCAAGTTCCTACAGCTAGCCGAACTGCTCGGGGAACAGCAATAGTTAACCTTTTACCACTACAACCTGATGAAAGCATTCAAGCAGTAATCGATACTAGAGATTATGAAACACATAGATATCTATTCTTTGCGACAAGATCCGGACGAGTAAAAAAGACACAATTCACTGCTTATGATTCCTCACTTAAAGCAGGCCTAATCGCAATAAATCTCAATGATGATGACGAATTAGTGGATGTAATGGCAACTAATGGGGAGGATGATCTTTTATTGGTTGCGCGATCCGGTCAAACACTAAGAATTTCTGAAAAAGATGTAAGACCAATGGGACGCTCAGCAGCTGGAGTAAAAGGTATGAAGTTCAGAGAGAATGATGAACTTTTATCTTGTGCTGTTGTTGATCCTGAAGCAACGGTCTTGCATTTAACAACTGAAGGGTTTGGCAAAAGAACACCATTAAGTGAATTTTCAACTAAAGGACGCGCAGGACTTGGTGTACGAGGAATTCAAATTACTGATGAACGAGGCGAAGTTGCAGGAGCGACAGTAGTCAACGATGGTGATCATATTTTTGCAGTCACTTCAGGCGGAGTAATTATTCGCATGAGCGTCGATGACATTTCAATTCAAGGACGCAGCGCTACTGGAGTTCGTGTAATGACCCCAGACGAAGATCAACATGTGGTGGCTTTATCAAGAGTCCCTATCAGTGAATTTGATGAAGAAGAATAATTTTTAAAATTTTTTATAAATTTTATTTGAACCTGTCAGATTTGTATTTCTAATTCATCTCCTTTGTGAGAGTTTCGAAAACCGAAACCAAAAATAAAGGAGAAAGAAATGAAAAAAATAAGCAAAAGTATTGCAGCAATCGCTGTAATTTTCGGGTCACTTGTAGTTGGTGGAAATGCAGCACTTGCAATATCACTACCTCCAGCCCCAATTGATCCAGTCGTAATACCTGAAGTTGATGGTCCAGACTTTGATATAGATGTTTCATCTGGTCCAGGATCGTTTGACGTAAGTTTGACACCTGATCTTGACACTCACTGTGAAGATGAAGATGGAGTTTCTTATTTTGTAGTTGAAAACAATTTAAGCGATTCGGGCATTATCCCAGCAAATCGTTGGGTAGCTATTCATCTAGAAGTAAATGGTGAAGATTTAGGTTGGGCTCCAGTCGGATTAGATTATCCAGTCTTCCTTGAAATGGAAAAAGGCGATATCGCTGATTGGGATTTTATTGCAGCTCCAGGTGATCATGAATTAACTGTCTCTCTATGGTTAACTGCTAAAGAGTTAGATGGGGCAGATGTTGATGGTGTCGATGGCCCAGATGCAGCAGCAAAATTTGTTGATATTAATAGTCCACATTTTGAAAAAACTGTAAGTGTTGACTGCTCATCAGATGATCCAGTTGAAACAACTGAGGACACTCCTGAGGAAACAACTGAGGACACTCCTGAGGAAACAACTGAAGATACTCCTGAAGAAGTAACTGAGGACACTCCTGAAGAAACAGAAGTTGACGACCCAATTGAAGGTTCCCCTCTCTTCACTGGTTAATTTAACTTCGCTTTAACAAAAATGCCGGCAGCAAGACTGCCGGCATTTTTATTTTTGTAACACGAATCTAAACCCAGTGAAATGTTGAGCGACTCCGTCAAAGCACTCCTTCCCTCTAGACTCTATTTTGTGACAGATGAATTTCAGCCAGATGAAAAAGAAAATCCAGTGGATTCAGATCAAGAAACTAATGACTTAGCTGGAGCCGAAACTACAGGCGCGCGGTTAGAAGATCTATTTCAAAGCGGCAACGAAGAAAATAGTTCAACCACATCTGAATCACACCTAACACAAAGCAATGATTTTGACGATGAAACTTCTTCAAGTTTTATTTCAGGCTTATTTAGAAACAAAGCAAATAAAGAGGTTGAAGAAACTGAGGAAAAACAAAAAAGCGGTTTTCGAGTTCGCCGTGTTCGTCGATTAGTTAGACATATAGAACCTTGGTCGGTTCTAAAAATAGGTTTAGTTTTTTATCTCTGTGTTTGGGGTATGTCAGTTATTGCTTTTTCAATGATTTGGGGAGCGGCTAGTGATGCAGGAACCATTGACAAATTTGAAAGCTTTATCGAACAACTTTTTGCCTTAGAGACATTTGAATTCAACGCCGAACAAATATTCAGAATTTTTATTTTAGGTGGATTAGTTATGGTGGTTGGCGGCACTGCAATAACTGTCGTACTTGTAGTTGTATTTAATCTCATTAGTGATTTGATGGGGGGAATACGAGTTACCGTTATTGAAGAAGAGACAGCTATTAGAAGAAGAAAAAAACCTTTAAGCGAAAGAATCACGCTAAGAAATAGGGAATAACGCATAAAAGAATTTATATAGAAGTATTTTTAAGTAGCACCTTGTTCGTAATACAGATACCGTCTTGAAACTGCGGGGCTATAGCTCAGTTGGTTAGAGCGCACCCCTGATAAGGGTGAGGTCGCTGGTTCAACTCCAGCTAGCCCCACAACATCCGCAAACAAATAAAGACCATTTTATTTATACGCTGTAGCTACGTCGTTTAAAGGATAAAAATTATGATGCGGACTATTAAAGGAGCTTTAGAGTCTGTTCTAGCTGCTGCTGCTGTAGCTGGAGTTTTCCGCATTCTTGGAATTGATCGAACTAAAAGGCAATCTGGGGGATGGCGTCGCGTTGAAGGACCTGATCTCCGCTAATGCGAGTAGCAGTTTTAGGAGCTGGAGCAGTAGGAGCTCGAATAGCCCGTCAACTTTTATCGGGAACAAAAGTTACTCAAATTGTTTTGAGAGACACAGATGCCGATCGGTTAGCACAGGTTTCAAAATCACTTGGAGAGCGAGTGATTATTGAACATTCACCTTTTAATTCACAAATTGATGCTGAAGTAATAGTTGTCGCCACACCAAGCGGAACACAAATGCCTTCTGTGATTGAAGCAATTGAAACTAAACGGCCAGTAATTTCAACTAGCGATAGTCTTGCTGAAACAGTTGCGTTACTTAAATTTGCTAGTCAAGCAAAGGAAAACAATACACCGGTTGTTTTAGGAGCAGGATTTGCTCCAGGTCTTACTTGTGTTCTTGCAGCACACGGGATGTCATGGTTAGACACAGTTGAAGAAATTCATGTATCAAAAGTCGGTACCGGTGGCCCCGCTTGCGCTCTTGTCCATCATCGTGCCTTAAGTAGAATTTCTTACGATTGGCGTCACAACAGTTGGGCACGCAGACCTGGTGGTTCAGGACGTTCACTATGTTGGTTTCCTGAACCTATTGGACCACAAGATTGTTATCGGGCAGCTCTTCCGAGTCCAGTTCTTCTTCACCATGCTTTTCCTGAAGTTTCATGGATTACTGCTCGTGTATCAGCAACACTAAGAGATCGATTAACTGCAGTTTTACCAATGCTAAGCCCACCACATTCTGAAGGAGGGCTCGGTGCTGTCAGAGTTGAATTACATGGACAAAAAAATAACTCTCATGAGGTCGTCGTATTGGGTGCTACAGAACGGCCCGCAGTAGCGGCGGCAACAGTTGCCGCATTGTCGACAGAATGTGTGATTAACGAGAAATTAAAATTTCGTGGAATGGCGGGGCTATCAGAAATTTTTGACCCAATTTATTTTTTACATGGCCTTGAAAAACGTGGGTTAAGAATTGAAATTTTTGAAGGCGATAATGTAAATGCTTAGAAAAGAAAAATGCTTAGCCCTCGGGTTTTTCTTATTGCTAATTGGATGCTCTGGAAATCAAAACGAAATTATCAATACACAGCCGGTATCTGAAACTACTTCAACTACTTCAACTACGACGACAATTGATTTAGACAATATTGATGGTGTGGAATATTTAACAATTACTTCTAGAAGCCACACCGAGGAAGACCTTGATTATCCAACCACACCACCAGCAGGCGGTGACCATTTAGGGATATGGCATAACTGCGGAAAATATCTTGTTGAACTTTTAGATGAAGCTGCGGTTCACACTCTTGAGCATGGAGTTGTTTGGATAACTTATCTTCCTGACATTGCGCCAAGAGAAATAGAAAAATTAGACGAGCTTTTAAAAGGTAATCAAAGATTTTTAATGTCTCCATACACAGATCAGCCTGCACCAATTGTTCTTACTTCCTGGGGAAGACGGTTAGAAATCGAAAACGCTGATGATCCACGAATATTGGCTTTTATTGAAGCGTTTACTGACAGCCCTTCTTCTCCGGAGCCTGGAGTTACTTGTAATGGAGGGATAGGTATACCGCCCGGTGATGCTTTTACTCCAAATACAAATTCAGGAGTTCAACATGGAGATGATGGAAGTATAGAGATTGGGATTCGTAGCCAAAGCATTTCCACCACTGGCAGTGAAAGCACCTGAGAAGTCACTAAAAATTCCTCCAGCTTCAGGAAAGATTGTGAGCATTGGTGCAACATCCCAGTGGTTCACAATTGGGTCAATCATTGCATCAGCTCGTCCCGTTGCTACTAAAACATATCCATAAGCGTCACCCCAAGTTCTAATAACTGCACCATTTTGAACAAACTGATTCAAAATTTCAGTAGAAGGCCAATAATCAACTCCGCTGGTTACTATGCATGATCCATCAAGAGTTGCACTTTCAGAGACCTGAGTTAGTTCATCGTTGAAATAACATCCTCGCCCCCGTCCTGCAAAAATACATTCGCCAAGTGCAGGAATATTAATAACCCCTATGGCAGGACCATATTCATCTTCCATTGAAATTAAATTTCCGTAAAGAGGAACCCCATGAATAAATGACATTGTTCCATCAATTGGATCAAGCACCCAAGAACGTTCTGACGTGCCAATTAAATCGGACTCTTCTTCCCCTTTAATTGTGTCATTCGGAAAAGATTCATGAATGAGCGTACGCATCAGACGCTCAGCGCCTCGATCCGCTTCAGTAACTGGAGTTCCATCTCCCTTTCCCTCAACAACAAGATCAGTATTTTTGAAATAGTTAAGGGTTAACTCGCCAGCTTCTTTAGCAGTATTTACTGCAAAGGTAAGAAGATCAAGATCAACAGGAGGGGTATTTTTTTTCATGTTCTTATCTTAAACCTGAGATACCGGTAAAGACCTTATAGTTAATTGGTGCTCAAAAGAATAATCGGAATAACAGTAATTTTTGTTTCAAGTTTGAGTTGTTCAACAGGAGAAGCAATTCAGCAATCTAGTTTTACTACGTCAACCACATCAACTACGTCAACCACATCAACTACGTCAACCACATCAACTACGTCAACCACATCAACAATTCCTTCGGGCCCAGTTTCGTTATCTGAGGGGAGACCAGAGGCAACTGGACTTAATGCCCCTGATCCAGAAATAGTTGTTTCCGGAGATACATATTTCCTCTTTGCAACTAACGGGTGGACTGGAAAAGGATTTTATAATGTCCCAGTTTGGAAGTCTCAAGATTTAGAAAATTGGGAGTGGGCCGGTGACGCTCTTCCAAAAGTTGGAGCATGGGCTGATGCATTGTTTACATGGGCTCCTGGTGTCCTAGAAACAGATAATGGGTGGGTCCTTTACTACACAGCTCGGGTTAAAGGAACAACGGATAATCCTGATTTTCCTGCTGGCGAACAATGCATAGGTGTAGCTACATCGGATAAGCCTCAGGGACCTTATGTTGATCGAAATGATGAACCATTTATTTGTCAACATTCTCTTGGCGGCTCAATAGATCCATCGCCATTTATTGACAAAGACGGGACTTTTTGGCTTTTATGGAAATCAGATGCAAACGCCCCACATGTAAATGTTGAAGTAGAGATTTTTTCCCAAGAATTAGATCGTGAAGGCATCACATTACTTGGTGAAGCTGTACCTATTTTTGGAGCGAATGTAACAGGAAGTCGGATTATTGAAAATCCAGACATGCTTTATTTTAGAGAAGATTTGTATCTAGTTTTTTCTGCTGGCTGGTGGGAAGACGAAACCTACAGCATCGGAGCGGCCTTATGCAGCGCTGTTCAAGACCCATGTGATTTAGTTGACTTCAATGCAGGGAGCGGAACGTATTTAAATCGACCAATTGTTGGCCCTGGGGGAGCGAGCGTTATTGATAATGGTCAAGAAATACTTGTAGTTTTTCATGCTTGGGTTGGTGGCACTGCAGGTAACGGCGGCACTCGACGAGCTGTAGTTGTTACTGCAGAACAATTAGTAAAACTCGTAAATTAATTTGAAAGTGTTAGATTTCTCTACTTTTTCCATCACTTAAACATCTGGTTTTAAACCAGAAAGTTTAAGGAGATCGGTAATGAGACAAAAATACAACATGATCATCAGCCGATTCGATCGGTTTAGTGATCAATCATGTGGCATGATTTAGGTCTATGCGCACTGATACAGAATTGGCAGCAGCCCTCGCAGAAGGTGACTCGGCTGCCCTCGCTGATATCTACGATAGATACGCAGACCATCTACACAATTTTTGCTACGGAGTTTGCCGTAATCCCGAACAAGCAGCAGATGCGACGCAGCAAACGTTTCTTTTGGCGTTCGAAAGAATCGGGCAGTTGCGCGATCCCTCTCGCCTTAAATCATGGTTATTTGCTATCGCAAGGAACGAAGTCATGAAAGGATTTCGTGATACGTCCCGGACCCGCCCAGTGGATGACGATGCAGTACTTGAAACCGCAACTAGTTCAGATTCTGTTGAACAAGATTTTGAAACTTCAGAACTTCAAAACCTAGTTTGGGAAGCTGCTGCCGGACTTGATGAACGCGACCGGCTCTTATTAGAACTTAATGTTCGATCTGGCCTTGATGGCGCAGAATTAGCTGCTGCTATTGGTGTTGATGCAGACCATGGCTATGTCCTAGCAAAGAGGATGAGAGAAAGAGTCGAAAAATCTTTGGGAGCATTAGTGGTAGCTCGCCAAGCACGCACTATGTGTTCGGATTTAGAACGGCTTTTATCTGATTGGGATGGAAATTTTTCTATCCCAATTCGCAAACGAGTAAGTAGACATTTAACCCAATGTGATGAATGTGAAGAACGACGACGGAAACTTGTATCACCAATTGCACTTTATGGAGCAGCACCAGTATTAGCTGCCCCATTAGGGCTTAAAGACACAATCCTGGATGCAGTTGGATCATTTGTACAAACCGCTGAAGCTTCTGAATATAAATGGGACAAAGACGGCTTTCCCGAACCTCTTGAATCGCACTGGTTAGACGAAGAGGAAGTAGACAATTTAAATAAAGAACATCTTCCGTCTTCTCGTAAACGGTTACGGCGATTCGGATTTTATGCATTCCTTGTTGGAGGCGTAGTTACTTTAAGCGTTGTACTCACTGCTGGAGGAGGAGAAGGCCCAATTCTTACTCCTGAAAAACTAAATGAAACAGAGTCATCTGCAATATCTATACAAGAAGATTCTGAAGAAACTAGCGCTTCTCTCGATACTGCAACAGCCACTCCTACAACTGTGGCGCCTGTCGAAACAACAACGACGACTGTGGCGCCTGTTGAAACAACGACGACGACTGTGGCGCCTGTTGAAACAACAACAACTACTACTACAACTCAAGCTCCAGATTCTGGAGATGCACCTGATGCACCAACGCTAGTTGCGTTGGCTTTATGGGATGGACTCATTGGAATTGATTGGAGAGAACCTACATATGGAGGAACAGCTCCTATTACAGATTTTGTAATTCAATTTAGATCGGGAAATGCTGGAAGATGGATAACGGCAAATGATGGTATTTCTACAGAAACTTTTGGATTGGTTTCAGATTTAACAAATGGTACGGAATATTTCTTTCGTGTTGCTGCTGTGAATAGTGTGGGTACTGGCGCATGGTCAAACGTTTTATCAGATACCCCGTATGACTTTGATCCCTACAATTTTGATGCAAATGGGAATCAAGGAACACGTTGGCTTTATTGGAATAAACCTAACTTTCCAGATACTCCAGGAAACACTTTTTATCAACTTGGAGTTTTAGTAAATGGCACGGGGAATGTTCAAACAACAAACAAGAGTACTTCAACAGCGGGCTGGAATACATTTAGTGAAAGTTTGATGGTAAATAAAGACTCCCATGAATCCGGAATGATTAATTGCAATGACTCATATGACTTTTATATTCGAGTAATTAACACCGATTTCTTCGGAACGACGGTTGTTACAGATTGGGTTACCAGCAATGAATGGATGAATTATTCGTACAGTAATACACCTAATTGTTGATTCCAGTAGCAATAAAACCGCTTTATATTTAGTGACTAATTTATTTCATTAAATACTGTTGTAGGGATGGGACTGAAATCATCAAGATTTTCCGCCCCTAACCTCTCCAAAGTACGTTCCCAAGACAAAGTAAGTTCATTTGAATCAGGATTTTTAATCAGTGAATTACCAACATCAAGAATTCGATAACCGTCATATCGAGCAACTCTCGTTGGGGTAACAAGAACCCTCTCTGCATATACCCCATCATCAGATTCGGTTAACTCAACCTCAACAATTACACCATCTTGAGTACCAACTGCACAGCAAGAAGCCGACTGATTAGACAAAAAATTTCCTATTCCATAAATCACATACTCACTATCAACCATTCCAACTGGCTGAATTACATGTGCATGATGACCAACAATTAAATCTATGTTCTCATCGGCTAGTAAAGACTCAGCTAAAGACCGTTGTTCTTTTGTTGGAGCAGATTGATATTCAACACCCCAATGAAGACTTAAAACAATAAAATCAGCTCCTTCCATACGTGTTTGATATGCAATGTCTAAGAGCGGATCAATCTCTAAATCAAAAATCAACCAAGGAGCTTCAGAAGGAATCGGCATACCATTAGTACTGAAAGTTGCTGAAATATGACCAACTTTTATGTCTGCAGCATCATAAATAATTGGTGTTTTTGCATCCTCTTCAGTTATTGATATACCCGTTTGCCCTAATCCTGCTTCTTCAAAGGCTAAAGCTGTTTCAATCGCTCCATCAAGACGTTGATCTAACACATGATTCGATGATGTAGAACAGGCGTCATAACCAATATCAATCAAGTCATCTACAAGAGATACTGGCGCATTAAATCTCGGATACCCAGACAATTGAGAAAGATCAGCAGTCAAAGGTGTTTCTAGATGACAAATAGCTAAATCAGCTGAACTGATTCGATCTGCAACATTAGAAAATAACGGACGAAAATCATGTTCACGATCCGTTGCTTCTGCCGCTATTGCTGCAGCTCTAATTACCGGAGAATGAGGAAGCAAGTCGCCAGTAAACAACAAAGTAGCTTCTCTTGGAGGAATGGTGGTTGTGGTGGTTGTGGTGGTTGTGGTGGTTGTGGTGGTTGTGGTGGTTGTGGTGGTTGTGGTGGTTGTGGTGGTTGTCGATACAACCGCTACTTTCTCAATAGTTTCATCAGACTCATCATTGATTACGAAACCGAGCACCACAACTATTCCAAGAAAGAAGAATACGAATAGTTGAAAAACAACTTTTCTCATACTTATGTCTACCTCTTGTTTGATTTGATAACTAATAAAAATCTATTTGAAGCTGTTAGATCTCAGTAATTATTTCATCTCCTTTATGAAGAGTTTCACAAATGAAACAAAAGGGGAAAATCAATGAAAAAAACTACTTATACAGCGATTACTTTCATAATAGTTACCACAATTTTTATAACTAGCAGCATTGCTTTAGCTGGAGAAACTACAGAGCCATCATTCTTTTGTAATGAAAGCGAACTTAAGTGTGGTTTAACGACAAGAGTTGAAAGTGAATTGAATACTCAAACTGAACAAAATTTCATAAGCAATATAAACATAAGTGATTATTCTCATAATTTTCCTGGTGAAGGTAATCAAGTTAACTCAGTAAACAACCCACCTTCACTTGAACCAAAAGTCGAATTTGATCTTCCAACTAATCAGTTAGGAGAATCCGTTAATGCTGCAATAACTGAGATCAGCAAACAAGAACAGCTCTTTGACTCAATAATTGTTGTTGATCCCTCAGTACAAAAATTATTTCTTGTACGAAACTTAGAAATTGTTGGAATATATGGCACATCAACAGGCAAAAAAGGACTTTCTAATATCAGTGGATCTGGAGGAACATCAATAGGCCTTTTCCACACGGGCGAAATCATTGAAGGTGATTTAGGAGAAAGAGTCAAGAGATGGGGCAGACAAGGAGTGATAGTTGATGAAAATGATCCAGCAGACATGACTACACGTCTCATTACTCTTTACGGCCAAGAGTCAAAAAATAAAAACACCCTTTCACGCGGGGTTTACATTCATGGAACAAATCTTCCAAATTCGATTGGGTCACCTGACTCTCACGGCTGTGTAAGAGTGCTGGAAAGTTCTGCTATTGAAATATCAGAATTTGTAAAAGAAGCTGAAACCGTTCAGGTCTACATACTTAATCGCCCATATCAGGGTTAAAGATTCTAAAAAAATCTTTTTGAAGCTGTCAGATTTTCTTCCTTAGAGCATCTTCATTATGAAGAGTTTCGAAAAGCGAAACCGAAATAAGGAGAAAAAAATGAAAAAAATTATTCGTTTAGTTTCTGTACTTGTCATTGCAGCGTCTACTTTTTTTGTAAGTAGCAATGTT
>Ga0066825_10000285_pt1 | contig 16637 bp, 19 predicted proteins | sample ETNtaG_6_FD_65608 | JGI IMG/M metagenome (GOLD analysis project Ga0066825, IMG submission 65608) | Marine microbial and viral communities from oxygen minimum zone, Eastern Pacific Ocean - ETNP201306SV45 | ecosystem: Environmental > Aquatic > Marine > Oceanic | place: Pacific Ocean: Eastern...
AGATCTTGCTCAAAAAACATTTATAAAAGTTTGGCAACAAATACATACTTTTAGAGGAGATAGCGCTTTCTTTACCTGGGTGTATAGAATTGCAATTAATTTAGCAAAAAATCATTTTGTAAGTTCATCCTACAAAAAAGATAAATTAAACATTTCATCAGATGAATCTGAAATTGATTTTAATTTCCATTCAAATCCAGAAACAGATCTAATGCATGATGAATCTTTAAAAAAAATTGATAAATACATTGAGACCTTGCCAGAATCATTGAAAACCGCCTTTAAGTTGAGAGAAACTCATGGTAAAACTTATGAGGAGATCTCATTAATCACAGAGACACCAGTTGGCACTGTAAGATCAAGAATTTTTAGAGCTCGTGATCAAATATTAAACTTTATAGAAAGGGAGACTAACGTTGAATGAAGTAGAAGAAAAATTATCTGCCTTATATGATGGTGAGCTTAGCGAGGCTGAGATAGATGAGGTTCTATCCATTCTTGAAGACGATGTTAACCTTAAAAAGAAATTATCAGGATATGCATTGATTAGTTCATCAATGAAAAAAGATAAAAATAATATTCAGTCAATATCGTCAAAAAAAATTAATTATCAATTTTGGTTTTCAAATACAATTACAGCTGCAGCTACAGTCCTAATTACATTCTTTGCCCTTAATCAATATGATATTAATAGAATGGGGGAAGATATATCTGCAACCAACAAACTTAATGTAGCTATTAATAGCAAAGAAGCCAAGGATTTAGCTAACAGAGTCGAAGAAAACCTTGTAGACCACGTGATGCATGTTATTAACAATCCAGGAAAAGACATTGCAACAGCTTACGATGTAGATTTAAGAAACGTTGGTTATGTGAGATCAAAATCTGAAAATAGACAATATAATAAAGGTAACAAAAATTTTATATTGCGTGTTGAAAAAAAGAATTTAGGCATTAAAAATATAAAATACTGGAAGCACGGAGAAAAGATGATATATGTCATTCCGCTATCAGAAGGAAAGGTAGCAACACTATATGGCAATATTGATTCAAAAACGGCGTTAGAAATAGCCAACTCAATTAATATAAAATAATATGAAAAATCTAAATATATCTACATTTATTATAGTTTTGGTAAGCACATTTATGCTTAATCTTGATGCGGCCTTACCAGATAACATTTCTAAACTTGTTGAAGAGTCGGCTCCTGCTGTAGTTAACATTACTTCAAAAAAAGAAGTAACCCAAAGACAATCATATGGATTTGGAGGCATTCCAGATGAAATGTTAGAAAGATTTGGTATTCCGAGGCAGTTTCGAGAGATGCCACAAGAAAAAAGGGAAGCAACTTCTTATGGATCTGGCTTTATTTTAAAAGACAATTATATTTTAACTAATTATCACGTTGTCGAAGATTCTAATGAAGTAATTGTGTCTTTGTCAGATAGAAGAGAGTTTATTGCAGAAGTTGTTGGTGTTGATCCTCTCTCAGATCTCGCAGTCTTAAAAGTTGAAGGAGATAATTTACCCCAGGTAACAGCTGGTAACAGCGATGAACTTAAAGTTGGTGATTGGGTGATTGCAATCGGTTCTCCTTTTAGTTTTGATTTTTCAGTGACTGCAGGCATTGTAAGTGCTAAGGGTAGAAGTATTCAAAATAATAATATTGGTAATTATGTTCCTTTCTTGCAAACCGATGTTGCTATTAATCCAGGTAATTCAGGTGGACCTCTTTTTGACTTAGATGGAAAAGTAGTTGGTATAAATTCACAAATCTATTCAAGAAGTGGTGGTTATCAAGGTTTGGCTTTTGCTATACCAATAAATGTTGCTATAGATGTTGCTAAGCAAATTATTGACAAAGGCGAAGTATCACGAGGTTATCTTGGAGTAAGAATGAGTGAGGTTGATAGTGATCTTGCTGAGGCATTGGGTATGAACAAACCATACGGGGCTTTAATTAATGATATCGAAGAAGGCGAGTCTGCAGATAATGCTGGGTTAGAACCGGGAGACGTGATAGTAGAATTCAATAATAAAGAAATCAAATTTAGTTCAGATCTTCCTCATGTAGTTGGTCAAATGCAACCTGGAACAAAAGCTTATGCAAAAATAATCAGGGATGCTAAAGAAATTAAATTAAAATTTGTGCTTGGCGAACTGCCAGTGAATAAAGATTCATTTGTGCCTGCAAAATCTCAAACTTCTTCAGATCCGATTGGAATAAAAGTAGCTGAAATTGATAGAGATAATCCTTCAATGGCTAATTTGCCTGACGGGGTCATAGTATCAAGGGTAAATTCGGGTTCTGCTGCTTCAGGGAAAATTCAAAGAGGCGATCTGATAACTTTAATACAACATAAAGGTAAAAAATATCAGATAATTGATGTAGATTCATATGAAGATGCATTAGAAAACTTTACCTCTGGAAATAAAATTGTTTTGCATATTAATAGAAATGGCGGAACTATAATTAGATCAATTACTGTTAATTGATGCTTTAAAAATCACTTGATACTCCTATATTAGTAATATTGGCTGTAAAATAGCAGCACTATATGAAAAACATTAGAAACTTCTCCGTAATTGCCCATATTGATCATGGAAAATCTACTTTATCTGATAGATTAATTGAATATTGTGGTGGACTGTCAGCTAGAGAAATGTCAGAACAGATTCTTGATTCAATGGATATTGAAAGAGAAAGAGGAATTACCATTAAGGCCCAAGCTGTAACCTTGGAATATAAAAAGGATAACGTAAGTTATTTATTAAACTTTATTGATACTCCAGGCCATGTTGATTTTTCATATGAAGTATCGAGGTCATTATCGGCCTGTGAAGGTGCTTTGCTTGTTGTAGATGGATCTCAGGGAGTTGAAGCTCAAACATTAGCAAATTGCTATACAGCAGTTGATCAGGGATTAGAGGTAGTTCCTGTTATTAACAAAATAGACTTACCTCAATCAGAGCCCGAAAGAGTCAAAAAAGAAATTGAAGATATGATTGGTATTAATGCGTGCTCAGCTCCTCTTGTTAGCGCAAAAACAGGAGTAGGCATTGAAGATTTATTAGATATGCTAGTTACAGAAATTCCTTCGCCAGATGGTAGTTCATCTGAACCATTACAAGCATTAATAGTTGACTCATGGTTTGATTCTTATTTGGGAGTTGTCTCGCTAATAAGAATCAAAAATGGCTCAATTAAGACTGGTCAAAAATTTAAAATTCATTCAACAGGACAATCTCATAATGTAGATGAATTAGGAATATTTTCACCTAAAAAAATTAAAAAAGATTTTTTATCTGCAGGTGAAGTTGGCTATTTAGTTGCTGGGATAAAAAACATTAAAGGCGCTCCTGTTGGAGATACAATTCTAGAGGGGGGTGATGAAATCACCCAAGCTCTTCCTGGTTTCAAAAAGGTTAATCCTAAAGTTTTTGCATCAATGTTTACTGTCAATTCTGATGATTACGAAAGGTTTAGGGATGCTCTTTCTAAGCTCATATTAAATGACTCTTCTCTTATTTACGAACCAGAAGTTTCTGATGCACTTGGATTTGGATTTAGATGTGGTTTTCTTGGAACTCTTCATATGGAGGTTATAAGAGAAAGGCTAGAAAGAGAATATGATTTAGATCTAATATCTACAGCCCCATCTGTTGAGTATGAGGTATTAAAAACGGATGGTGAGGTTATAAAAATTGATAATCCATCTCAACTACCCGCTCCAAATGATATTGAAGAGATTAGGGAGCCAATTGTTAATACCACTATCCTTACTCCCAATGAATATGTTGGGAACGTTATTACTCTATGCACTGGGAAAAGAGGTTTACAAAAAGATATGACCTATTTTGGAAATCAAGTTTCTATTGTTTTTGAAATGCCTTTATCATCAGTAATTGTAGACTTCTTTGATCAAATAAAATCATCAACCAAGGGCTTTGCATCAATTGAATACTCTCTAATTGGATTTTTTAAATCAGATTTAACCAAAATAGACATATTAATTAATAATCAAAAAATAGATGCTCTATCTATGATAGTTCATAAATCTTTTTCAACTCAAAAAGCTAGAGAAATTGCTTCAAACCTTCAAAAACTTATTCCAAGACAGATGTTTGATGTACCAATTCAAGTAGCCCTTGGTTCTAAAATTATTTCAAGAGAAACTGTAAAAGCCTTGAGAAAGAATGTCACAGCAAAATGTTATGGTGGTGATATTACTAGGAAAAAGAAATTGCTCGAAAAACAAAAAGATGGAAAGAAAAAAATGAAACAATTCGGCAAAGTATCAATACCTCAAGATGCTTTTTTAAATTATTTTAAATCTGGAGAATAACTTGATATTAGACCCAATTTTTATAATTTCAATAATTGGAATGGCTACCGTGCTTGTTGCATGGATTATTGGTGAAACAAAAGAAAGTTACAAAGATAATTTTGTAGCAAGTAACTCATCTATGCTATCAACAGTTTTTGGTTTAATGATGCTTTATAGCATTTTCATCAATGCAGGCGATTTAAGCATTGTTCTTTTAGTCGGTTCAGTTATATCTCTTTTAGTACTTTTAGTTGGTTTTTTTCTTAAAAACAATGAAATTATTTCTTCTTCGAGAGGATATTTTATTCCTATTTTTCTCATATTTATCTTAAGAACTTTTATTTATGAGCCATACCAAATTCCCTCGGGTTCAATGATGCCCGGTCTAAAAGTAGGCGATTTTTTACTGGTCGATAAAAATTCTTATGGATATAAAATTAATAGAATAGGCAATCCACTATCATCTCAAAGCGACCCACAATATGGTGATGTTGTTGTCTTTGTTCCTCAACATAATCCAGTACCTTATGTAAAGAGGCTAATTGGTATGCCTGGAGATAAAATTAGAATTATCAATAAACAAGTTTATGTAAATGACAAGCCAATTAAGAAAACATTTTACAAAACAAAAGAAGAGCGAATCACTAAAAAATATAGAGATCTTTCAGGAAAAATTACATCAAAAGAATCCAATGTAATTGTTGATTATTATTATGAAGAGCATGGAAATAGGAAATTTTTGACTAGAAATATTCGTGGTGAAAATATTCAGTATCCATCTGAGTGGACTGTGCCTAGCGGTAATTATTTTGTGATGGGGGATAATAGAGATAATTCGAATGATAGTACAAAAGATGTTGGGTTTGTTCCAAGAGCAAATTTCTTTGGGGAGGCTAGTTATCTTTTTATGACCTGGGAGTGTTGGACTTGCCTTCCATATTTCTCAAGAGTTGGCACAATTAATTAATGTCTTATAAAGATCTTCAAAATCGATTGGGCTATACATTTAAAGATGAGGCACTGATCGAACTTGCTTTAACACATAAAAGTTTTAGTGGCACCTCAAACAATGAAAGACTTGAGTTTTTAGGAGATTCAATTCTTAATTCCATTATTTCAGAATATCTTTTCAATAGATTTAATAACCAAAAAGAAGGCTTGTTAACGCGAATGAGGGCCTATCTTGTTAAAGCTGAAACCTTAACCATTAAAGCAGAAGAACTATCTTTAGAAAAAGTTGTAAAACTATCTAAGGGTACTGCAAATTTATCAAAAGAACGAAAGAATTCAATTTTAGAAGGTGCATTTGAAGCAGTTATAGGGGCGATTTTTATCGATGGTGGTTGGAATGCAGCCAAAGATATTACTTTAAAAGCTTTTAATAAAAATTTAGCAGCTTTATCTGAAGATATGACTTTTAAGGATGCAAAAACTGAATTGCAGGAATTATTCCAATCTCTAAAAAGCGATTTACCAAAATATATTGTTGAAGAAACAGGTAAGAGTAATTTTTCATGCACAGTTAAATATAAAGATATAGCATTTGAATCTTCAGGCTCATCAAAAAGAATAGCTGAAACAAATGTCGCGATGAAACTTTTAGCATACATAAAACAGAATGATGTCTAAAAGTTACTGTGGATATATCTCCATTATTGGAAAGCCTAATGTAGGAAAGTCAACAATTCTTAATCACATATTAGGAAAAAAAATATCGATTACTTCAAGAAAATCGCAAACTACTAGAAATAATATTTTGGGAATAAAGACCGAAGGGAATAAGCAGATGATATATGCAGATACACCAGGCATGCATATTAAATCACCCAAGGTTATGAATAAGGTATTAAATCGCTCAGCTGAAAGTTTAATGGAGGATTCAGATATTATTCTGTTTGTTACCCAGAGGTTAGCTCTTGATGAGCAAGACTTATCAGTTCTAAAAAAACTCAAACAAATTAACTCAAAGGTGATATGTGTTGTAAATAAAGTTGATCAAGTTACAGATAAAAATAAATTACTGCCACTAATAGAGAGGCTCTCAAATGAATATAGTTTCTTAGACATCATACCAATATCAGCAATTAACAATGATGGCATTAGTGAGCTAGAAATGTTAATAAAAAAATACCTTCCAGAAAGTGAACATTTATATGACAAAAATACAGTATCTAGCTCTCACAAAGATATGTTTATGATTTCAGAACTAATTCGTGAAAAAATAATTAGAATGCTTGGCGATGAGTTGCCTCATGATACATTTGTGCAAGTTGAATTGTTTGAAGATGAAGATACGTTAATAAAAATTCATGCAGTAATATTTGTCGCTAGAAATAGTCAAAAGCAGATAGTTATTGGAAAAGATGGAAATACATTAAAGAAAATTGGAAAACAGGCCAGGATAGAGATTGAAGAGTACTTTAATAAAAAAGTTTTCTTAAAAACTTGGGTAAAGGTTAAAAAGAATTGGAATACAGATTCTGATTATCTTCAAAGCCTGGGAGTTGGCGGAAGCTATGACTAATAGTGACTGGGATGAATGTTTTCTTTTGCACCATAGGGCGCACGGAGAGACGAGTTTAATTGCAGATGTATTTACGAAAAAAAATGGAAAAATGTCGATCATTGCTAAAGGAGCTAAAAAACCTAAATCAAAGTTTTTTGGATATTTAACTCCATTTACTAAACTTAAGATTACATATACAGGAAGGTCTGAGTTAAAAACATTAACAAATATAGATAGAGATTTTTCAGAATTAACAAACAGTCTTTCAAAAAAAAGTTACAGTCTTCTATACATTAATGAGCTGTTAACAAAACTTCTTCCAAAAGATGCAGCGCATGAAGATTTATTTTTGTTATACGAAAGTTTTTTATTAAAAATTCATTCGGGAGAAAATATCGAACTTACCCTAAGAAGCTTTGAATTAGATATGCTTGAAATGCTAGGCTATGGAATAGATTTTGAAAATGAAATAGATAAAAACCAATCAATCGACGCTAATAAGAATTATTCATTTATTCCACAAAGAGGCTTTAGAGAGTCAAGAAACTCTCATTTTTCAGGAAAAGACATTATAAATATTCGCATAAGAAACCTTTCAGAAGTATCAAAAAAACATCTCAAGCACATTACTCAAGAGACAATACATTTTTGTTTAGACGGAAGAGATTTATCAAGTCGAGAAATTTTTAGGAGAATCAAACAATGATTTTTGGTATTGGAACAGACATTGTAAAGATCTCAAGAATCCAAGAAATGAAATCTTTATCAACATTTGCAGAGAAAATACTATCATCTGAAGAGCTTAAAATAGCCTCATCTTATAAAAATGAAAAACTCATAAAATTTCTAGCAAAACAATTTGCAGGAAAAGAAGCCATCTCAAAAGCTTTTGGAACTGGATTAAGAAAACCAATTTTATTGAAAGATATTGAAATCTTAAGAGATGAAAAAGGCAAGCCATTATTTAATCCATTAGGAGGAGTAAAAAAAACTATTATTGACTTGGGTATAACCAAGACTCATGTTAGTCTTGCAGACGAAAATGATTACTCAATAGCGTTTGCTATATTAGAATTATGAAAAATATTATTTTGCTAGGCCCTCCGGGCGCAGGAAAGGGTACCCAGGCTGATTTAATTTGCGACCTATGCAATATTCCTAAAATTAGTACTGGCGATATGCTTCGAGAAGCCGTAGCGTCTGGGAGTGATTTTGGAAAAAAAGTTTCCAATATTCTTGATACAGGGGGCCTGGTTTCAGATGAAATAATAGGCGAGCTAATTAAAAATCGTTTAATGCAATCTGATTGCATTAATGGATCTTTGTTTGATGGTGTTCCAAGAACCCTAGGTCAAGCAGCCGAGCTAAAGAATATGGGAATTACTTTTACACATGTTATTGAGATTCAGGTAGATGATGAGGTTATTGTTAAAAGAATGTCTGGAAGAAGAGTTCATCCAGGGTCAGGTAAAAACTATCATATTGATTTTAATCCTCCTCTAATAGAGGGTAAAGATGATGAATCCGGAGAACCTCTAATTCAAAGAGAGGATGATAAACCGGAAACAGTCCTTAAAAGATTGGCTGTATATCACGATCAAACAAAACCTTTATCAGACTTTTATTCCAATCAAGCTCTTGAGAGCAATTTAAAATATATTACAGTTGACGGATCAAAGTCTGTAGATGATGTTTTTAATTTGATATCTAGTCAAATATAAGTTTGATGAATGTTTTAGCCATACAGAGTTCTGGAAATCAAACCTCTCTTTGTGCAATTATTAAAGATGATGTTCTCCAATACTCCATTAAACATGAAAGAAAAGATAGACCAAATTGGTCAGAAATGCTTACAAGTATAGGGCTTAATTCTTTTTTTACTCTAGAAGAAATTGATATTTTTGCATATGCAAATAATTCAAACTCATATACAGCAACACGAAGTGTTGCAGCTTATTTAAAAGGAATTACTTCGGCTATTAGCAAACCTCTAATTGTTATCGACACAGATGATGTTGATAAGATAGACTCTGATGCTGTGGCTAAAAAGGCTTTAGATCAGTATCTTAATTCAAAGAATAATACAGACTCATTTAAGCCGGATAATGCAAATCCTATTTATTCTTCAATACCACAATATAAAAAAGTAAATGAATGAAGTTTTTCTTAGCTTTCTTTTAGGCTTAATACAAGGATTAACAGAATTTTTACCAATTTCAAGCTCTGCACATTTACTATTTCCAACTTTATTATTTGGAACAGACGATCTTGGATTGGCATTTGATATAGCTGTTCATGCTGGGACACTAGTTGCTGTTCTATATTTTTTTAGGTCTGAGATTAAACTTATGATTAAGTCTTTAATTTCTAGAAATAATACTTTTAGCGATAGCAGAAAACTTGCATATTTATTAATAATTGCGACTATTCCAATTGTTATAGCAGGTCTATTTGGAACAGATTTTATAGAATCAAAGAGAAATAGTATTTCTAGTATTGCATACATGAATCTTTTATTTGCAGGCTTTTTACTTTTTGCATATAAATATAGCTCTTCATCTAAAAGCTTAATTGAATTAACAATTGCTGGTGCTATTTGTATAGGTATATTTCAGGTTTTTGCTTTATTTCCTGGAGCATCAAGATCAGGAACGGCAATTACAGCTGCCTTATTAATAGGATTAAATTTAAAAGATTCATCAAAATTCGCTTTTCTATTGGCAATACCAACTATTTTTGGAGCACTAGTCTTTTTAATTGGGGATATAGCTCTATATGAAACGCAAATTAATATTATCTCTTTGGTTGTTGGTTTTTTAACTTCATGTGTTGTTGCTTTTCTGACTATAAAGTACTTTCTAATTTTTGTTGAAAAAATTGGCATGTATCCATTTATAATTTACAGGGCTTTATTGGGAGTTTTATTACTAGTTCTCATATGAATTTCCCAATTTATATTGATAACAAAATCTATGTAGATTATTTAACTAATGTTTTAGGTGCTCCTAAAACAAACATAGTAAATATATATCCTGAAGAACCAACATTTTTTATATACAAAGAAAGCGGTTTACATTTTGTTATTAATTCACCACAAAAAAAAATAATTCATATAGATTTTTTAAAAGGTCAAATGGGCTGGAGGCTGAAAAGGACAGATCACGAAACTCTTTTAAAGAAAGCATTAGGCAAAAAAAAAGATAATCTAACAATACTTGATGGAACTGCGGGTTTTTTATCAGATACTCTAATCTTCCTAGCCTTGGGGCATAAAGTAATTGCTTGTGAACAAAGTAGAGTTTTATTTATGTTATTAAATGATGCCATTCATAGAGCAAGAGATGAATTAATTTTTTTAACAAATTTGGATTTAGTCCATGGAAATGCTGTCGATATTTATAAAAATACTAAAAATATTGATCTAATCTATCTAGATCCAATGTATCCTGATAATAAGAAAAATAATGCTAGATCAGGCGTCATGAATGATATAAAAAATATCCTTGAAATTGAGGCAATAACAAATCTAGAAGATCAGATATTTTTTGATTTCAAAAAACAAGAATTTAAAAAGATTGTCTTAAAAAGACCAATTAAATCAAAGATAATAGGTACTAACTTAAATTATCAAGTCAAAGGTAAATCAACAAGATTTGATGTATATATATAAGGAGACAAAATGAACCCTTTTACAATGATGAAAGATGCTAAAAATATGGAAAAGATGATGAAGCCAGCTCTAGAAAAATTTATGAAGGAAGCAGGTTTTGTTAAAAAGGATGAAATTGAACCTTTAAAAAGAAGAATTGCTGAATTAGAGTCTAAGGTATCAAAATTAAAAGGTTAAAAGAAGCAGACATTTCTAGGATCATTGAAATGGCATGGGAGGACAGAACTCCTTTTGATGCTATTGAGGCAGCCTATGGCCTTAATCAGAATCAAGTTGAAGATCTGATGAGAAAAAATCTAAAAAAGGGTAGCTATACTCTTTGGAGAAAGAGGGCCAGGGGTCGAAAAACAAAACATGCAAGCTTAAGAGATTTTAAAGTAGGAAGACATCATTCTTATGACCAGAACAAACTTAAAAATTAACCGTATTAGAATAGAAAATCTATACAAATCAATGTTTGTAGAAGTAAATAACACTTCTATTACTTGTTCAGATAGTCATATCGAAATTAAACATCATGATAATTTTAATCATGATTCTGCATCATTAGAAATCGAAGAAATAAAAGATAGTTATTTCATCGTTAGATATTGGGATGGCTATTCACTAGCAGAAATTGAAGAATCAAGTGACTTAACCAAATCTCTAAAAATTTTTAAACGCCTAGCAAAAAAAATGGCTAAAAATCTTAGGAGATTTTCTAATAGCTTCTAATATATTAAATTTAGTTTAGGTTAGATCTGGGCGTCCTAGATATATAAGTTTATTAAATGCCTTTAATAAACAAGAAATAGGCAAAGCAGATCTTATTGTATTGCCTGATATCAATTTTTGGAGAGGAGATAGTTAATATTCTAATAGGGGAGAACATAAACTATTAAATGTAATATACAAGCAATACTTGTAGCGAATGTTATTTTATTGGATAAATATTTGTCAAATTTTTTATAAATGCCTATATATAAGCATTTAAGGGTGTATATTTCTGTAGTTATACTACAGATATACAAACTTTTTAATTTCTAGTATGGCCATTTCCATTAACAAGGTATTTAAAACTTGTTAATTGATCAACCCCAACAGGCCCTCTTGCATGAAATTTTCCAGTAGCTATTCCAATTTCTCCACCAAGACCAAATTCACCACCATCAGCAAATTGAGTAGAAACATTATGCATAACTATTGCACTATCTAATTCTTTTTGAAACTTAGAAGCTCTGTTCAGATCTTCTGTAAGAATTGATTCGGTGTGTCCCGATGAGTATTGCTCAATATGTTTAATAGCCTCATCTAAGCTATTCACTATTTTTATACTTACAATTGGAAGAAGATATTCAGTTGACCAATCTTCTTCTGATGCTTGTTTAATATTTTCATTATATTTAAATGTTTCTGAACATCCTCTAATCTCACAAGCTTGTGCTTTTAGTGCATTTATTAGAAGTGGCATAAAATCATTAGCAATTTCTGAATGAACAAGTATTGTTTCTACTGCACCGCATATGCCAGGTCTTCGCATTTTTGCATTAATACAAACATCTAATGACTTGTTTTGATTTGCTGATTTATCTACAAATATATGACATATACCTTCCAGATGAGCAAAGACTGGAACTCTTGCTTCTTCTTCAACCATCGATACAAGACTTTTACCACCTCTTGGAACTATTACATCTATAGATTGATTTATTCCGTGAAGCATTTGTTTTACAACTTCTCTATCAGTGGTTTTTATGATCTGAATAGCATTTTCATTAATTCCAGCTTCTTTTAATCCTTTCACCAGTGATTTATGGATTTCTAAACAAGAGTTAATGCCATCAGATCCACCTCTCAATATAGATGCATTACCAGCTTTTAATGATAATGCGCCAGCATCTGCAGTTACGTTCGGTCTGCTTTCAAATATTATGCCAATTACACCCAAGGGTGTTGAAACTCTTGATATGTGCATACCATTCGGTCGTTGCCATGAATCAAGGACTTTTCCAACCGGATCATTAAATGATGAAATTTCAAGAAGGGTGTCGGATATAGACTTGACTCTTTCTCTATTAAGTTGAAGACGGTCTATAAAAGATGCAGATAAATTTTTTGATTGACTATTTTCTATGTCAATTGCATTAGCATCTAAAATATCTTGTTGATCAGCAAGTATAAATTTTGACATTGCGTGCAGTGCATTATTTTTTTGCTCGGAGGTTGTTTTCGCAAGAATTCTTGCTGCTTCTTTAGCCCTTAAACCAATTTGATTGATGTTAATATCTTTAGTCATTATGATTTTGCAATAAATTTAGTAGCCTTTGTTTTTTTATTGGAAAGGCTTCTTATTGGCTTTTCTTTTAATCCTGAGGTAATAATAACTGAGCATTTTGATTTCATACAAATTTCTGCAGCTTCAACTTTTGAAATCATTCCACCCTTACCAAGTTTGTTAGCAGTACCTGCCATATCTCTTATTTTTTTTGTTATAGATTTCACTTCTTTAACTAAATCATCATTTTTATTATTTTTTGGCGGTTCTTTATAAAGCCCATCAACATTTGATAATAAAATTAAATAGTTAGCATCTACTAATGATGCTAATTGTGCAGCTAGGATATCATTATCGCCAAACTTGATCTCATCAGTGGATGTGGTGTCATTTTCATTAATAATGGGTACACAATTAAAAGCTAATAAGTTTTCTATAGTTGCAATTGCATTTTTAGATGATCTTTTATTTTTGATATCCGAAGGGGATAAAAGTATTTGAGCTACTTGTTGTTTATGTTTTTTAAATTCATTCTGCCAAGCTGTCATTAATTCTATTTGACCTCTCGCTGCTACTGCCTGTGATTCGTTTAAAGTGAGATTGTCTTTTAGATTTAATTTTCCTCTTCCTAGGGAGATAGCGCCGGATGATACAACAATAATATTTTTATTAGATTTTAGAAGCCAAACTATATCTTCTACTACATTCTTTAGGACAGTTTTGTTTACACCGCCCCTTGAGTTCGTAAGAAGAGATGACCCTATTTTAATAACTATTTTATTAGAGCTTAAGATACTGTTTTTTTGCATTTTGCGATTATAAGAGTATCTTGTTTTATAACAATTAATTTATACTTATTTCTATGAAAAAAGTATCTATTTTATGCTTATTTTTTTTATCAGCATGTGGGGGAGGTTCTTCAAATTCACCCCCTGAAACTAATAATAATAACTTTGATATTTTTTTATCGGGACTTAATTCAAATGGTTATAGCTTTGATCAACAAAATATATCTATAAGTTCAACAGATATAAATTGCTCTTATACTTTAAATGGCAGTGACTTAATTCATTTAGAAAACGATGGTAATAATAATTTTTCATTTAAAAATCCAATAATATATGAATCCTCTGAGGTTTTTAATTTTGTTGTCACCACTGTTCCTAAAAGTAATTGCAGAAATGCGAGCAAGACTTTTTCAATAACCGTAAATAAATTTCCAACAGAATATGAGGCTTATCCTGCAAACACACCAGATCTTGCTACAGAATTTTACCAAGTTAATGACATTGGCTTTGGTGGGATTGTTATAACAGATAGATTTTCTGCAACAATATGCTATCCAACTCCAGACGATTGTGAAGTTTGGGAAAATGAACTTTTTGGTCAAGATGCTCATAACATGACTACCGGTGACTTTAATGGCGATGGGCATGAAGACTTTGCAGTTGCATGGACATTATTTCCTCATACCGTCAGAGAAGATCAGAAAGTTAATGCTCCAATTAATATTTATTTAAATGATGGTACTGGTAGATATAAAGAAGATATTAATCTATATCAATCAGGCGAAGCTCCAACCCATCCATTTGCTTACAGACTTGTTGCTAAAGATTTTAATAATGATGGCGTTGATGATTTATTTGCTGGCTCAATGGGTATTCAAGTTAGATATGAAGACTATTCACAGAATCATATTGATCCATATCCTCATTTATTGTTGCTATCTGACAATAACGGAAAACTTGTTGAAAGCTCATCAAATATTACAGATGACAATGATGGAAAAGGAATGCTATGTAGTTTTGCTCATGATGCCAGCGCGGGTGATCCTGATGGTGATGGAGATATAGATATTTATGCATGTAATGTTTTATTAATTAACGATGGAATTGGAAATTTTGAAATCCATCCTTACATTAATTTTGACTGGTCAATTAGTAATAAATATGGCAATCCTATGAGCAGTCTTGTAGTTGATCTAAATAATGATAATTATGATGATTTAGTTTTTTGGAATTTTGATAATAGACAGCATTGGTCAGATGCTAATGAAGGGTATATTCTTTTAAGCAATGAAACACCACATATTGAAGACTGGCAAAAAGTAATTTTGCCTACAGGACCATTTGGAGAAAATCACAATAAATATAATCATGCCGCTTCCGGTGATTTTAATAATGATGGTTATATGGATATTGTTGTTGCAGTCACTAGAGACGACCCATATTATGAAGGAGCATATATTCAAGTTCTAATTAACGATGGTTCTGGGGTATTAATTGATGAAACATCCTCCAGATTTTCTAATCAACCAAGGAAAGATTCGCATCATGGTGAGGGTAATATTTATATAAGAGATATGAATAGCGATAATTTTTTGGATATTGTTCATTCAACTCGTGATTATTCAAGCGGCTATCATGGTGCCCATGTAGCAATAAACGATGGTTATGGAAATTTTAGCTCAATAACAAATGCAGATTTACCAGATAGACCAGATAGTGGATTTAATAATTATGATATGTTGATGAAGGGAATGCCAATAAATGCAGACAATTCATCATGTTTAGATCTTATATCTGTAACTGACACTGGTTGGGGAGATGGCAGTGAAGATACAAGAAATTATTTATTTACCCTTATCAATTTACAGTGTTACTAATAAATGTTGGTGCCCCATGCCTGAGTCGAACAGGCACTCCCGAAGGAACGCGATTTTGAATCGCGCGCGTCTACCAATTCCGCCAATAGGGCACGGTTGGCATTGTAGCTAAGTATTAACTAATTTAAAATCAGCATCTCATGAAAACCTCTGATTTTAATTATGATTTGCCATTAGAGCTGATTGCAAACTATCCGTTAAAAAATAGATCTCAAAGTAAGCTATTGGTTTTTAAAGATAGTATTGAGCATATGCACTTTAACGATATCGTAAATTATTTTGAAGAAGGTGATTTATTGGTTGTTAATAATACCTCTGTAATTCCTGCAAGAATTTTTGGAAAAAAAGAATCTGGCGGAACTATAGAAGTAATGCTTGAAAGAATTATGGAGGATAATAAAGCATTGGTACAAATCCGCTCTGGAAGAAGTCCAAAGATAGGCTCATTCCTTTATTTATCTTCATACAAAGTCAGATGCATTGATAGAAAAGAGAATTTTTTTATTCTTCAGTTTGATAGTGAGCCTCTGGATATATTTAATGCAATAGGACATGTGCCACTACCCCCATATATAAAAAGAAAAGATGAGCAAATTGATAAAGAAAGATACGCTACTGTTTATGAAGATAAAAATTTCCAAGAGTCTGTTGCAGCACCAACCGCAGGTCTGCACTTTGATGATGATTTGTTGGATTCAATAAAAAAATTGGGTGTAAATTTTGCGACAATAAATTTGAGTGTTGGCGCAGGGACATTTCAACCGGTAAAGGTTGATAATATTAAAGATCATGATATTCACGAAGAATACTTAGAAGTAAAAAAGGATGTAATAGATCTGGTTAATAAAACCAAAAGCTCTGGTAAGAAAGTTTTTGCGGTTGGAACAACTGCAACCAGGGCTCTAGAGACAGCTTTTGTAAAAGGTGATGAGAACGGATATAAAGGGTACACAAAGCTTTTCATATACCCAGGGTATAGTTTTAAAGTTGTAGATATGCTTGTAACAAACTTTCATCTACCTCAATCATCGTTATTAATGCTTGTTTCTGCCTTTATTGGATATGACAATATGAAACATATTTATGAAACAGCTATTGATAAAAAATATAGGTTTTTATCATATGGTGATGCAATGTTATTAAGAAAAAATGAAGTTTAGTGTAAAAAATACATCTGATTTTGCTAGAAGAGCAGAATTGAAGTTCAAAAGGGG
>Ga0066825_10000286_pt1 | contig 16616 bp, 11 predicted proteins | sample ETNtaG_6_FD_65608 | JGI IMG/M metagenome (GOLD analysis project Ga0066825, IMG submission 65608) | Marine microbial and viral communities from oxygen minimum zone, Eastern Pacific Ocean - ETNP201306SV45 | ecosystem: Environmental > Aquatic > Marine > Oceanic | place: Pacific Ocean: Eastern...
TACCATAATGAGTAATATAGTAGCAATAGATAATTTTACGGTAACATCACAAGAATTTGTAATACCAGGCGGGGCATTAATATCAAGCGTTGCTCCTCAAGCAGTGCTAACTATATCACCCAATCAAGGCTACCAAATTGAGGCTAGCAACTTTGCAGTAGTGTCGTCAAACCCAGAAGTTGATGTACCAAGTTCTTACTTTACGCAAGACGGTGAAAATGTTATACTAACTGTTGTTTTTGTAGCAACAGCCACTATGCCTAATAATAATTTAGATATAAAGATATGTATGCGTGGCGCATCTGAAGAGGTAGGTGCTACTATTGCGGGTACTGTATTTTATGATACGTTAAACGCAACCCCGCTACCACAAAACCTGCCTTATACAAACTCAGGGCCAGCAGAAAGTACAGAGGAAATATTATCCCAACTTATACAAGCAGATGCTGGTTATTACTTCCAATCCATGCCGACTATATCACTTAGAACTGGCGATGCAGCAGATTACAATTTGTATACCTCAGGTTCTGTATTTGACAATAATAATAGGTTAACCGCGATAAGAGTTAATGCTGATTACACATATCCTTTTGTAAATCATAGCGGAGATGAAATCGATGTGTACGCTCATGCAATAGCAATACCAGTTATACCAGTGTATGTTACAGGGTATTCAATATCCACTACTGTTCCAGTTACGCAGACATTTAGAGATTTTGCTATATTAGGTGTTGAAGGCGCAAATTACGAATTAACAATAGATAATGGTGCTACATTCGTATCTAGCGGTACAAATACAGTAAGCGGCCTTGTCCCCGCTGGAAACGCAATAGAGCAAATTGATTTTCCATCAGCTATAAATGGCGATACGCATACATTAACTTTTGTACCGTCAGGATCTGATTTAGACCCTAGCCAACCAAGCAGCTATTGGACGATTGTGTTTAATAGGTTTGTGAAGAGCAGCATAGTAATAAGCGGTACGGTGTCAACAAGCGATAGCGAAATAACCGTAGACAATTCAGATTTTCAAACTGTAGTTTCAAATTCTACGGATTTACAAGTTAGATGGATTGATCACAGTATAGAACCTGCGCTTACTTGCCCAGGGCTAACTCTTTCATGGGCTACCACAACGGCTATTCCGCCAACAGATTTTTCTAAAACAGAGGATTTACCAGATGGAACATTTAATGTTGTAAGCGGGGCAAAACTAATAAATCTTAGCGGCAGAGGTGTAACGCTCAGAGTTCAAGTCGCAACAGCTAGCACCGGTTCAAATGATATGTCGTATGATTTAGATAACCTTATAGAGACTTATTTAGTTAAAACATACGAAACAAAACAAATTGTATTAAACAATGCTGACGGTACTGTTGACAGCCAATTCCAATATACTGATGAAAACGGAACGGTGCAAACTCCAACATTAGGATCCGGCGAGTCTCAAACCGTATGCTCTAGACTTAGCTGCCCAACGCCAATAGTATTATCAGGTGATGGGCTTATAGAATTAACATTAAATGATTGCCCATAATATGGACCAAATAACATTAACATTTAGTAGCCCAATACAGGTTTCTGTGCAAGTTGGAGATATACTTTACTACACAGACGACCCAATGGGCACCACTGTTGTGAAAATAGGTGATGTGACAAATATAAATTATGGAGCTAACACAATCACGTGCAACATCGCGCCCCAAACAGTTAGACCAACTTCAACATCGTTTATATTATTTACAAAAGACAATAAAGTTAACACAAGTGGATTAGTAGGATATTTCGCAGAAGTTGAACTTAGAAATGATTCATTGAATAAGGCGGAATTATTTTCTGTAGGCTCGGAGATATTTGAGAGCAGTAAATAATACGTAATAATAAAATATAAAACAATAATATTATGCTAGAGAGTATGGGTGTTGGAGCCGCGGCCAAACTGGTGGGCGGAACAATACAAGGTTTAACGGGGATTGCCTCAGGTATTATAGGTAGCGGCAAAAGAAAAAGAGAAGAAGCAGCTGCGCAGAAGGAATATGACATGTTCAAAACCAAATACGCGGAGCTCGATACGTCAAATTTATACGCTAACTTAGAAAATACTATGGAAGATCTTACTGTTGATCAGAGAGCTGCAGAATTTCAGCTACAAGCGCAACAGCAAGGCCAAGCTAACATTATGGACCAAATGGCCGGAGCGGCTGGCGGAAGCGGTATTGCGGCCTTAGCACAAACAATGGCTAACCAGCAAGCTCAGAATGCAGCAGCGGCAGCAGCTAATATAGGTGCTCAAGAAAGTCGAAATCAAATGGCTAGGGCTAGTCAAGCAGCGTCATTGCAGCAATTAGAAGCAAGAGGGGCCGAAGCAGCAAGGGGATTAGAATATCAAAAAACAGGAACACAACTTGGAATGGCACAACAAAGACTTGGCGCTGCTAAACAAGCAAGAGCTCAAGCTACAGAAGCTATTATGGGTGGTATTGGTCAAATAGCGGGCGCCGGTATGGAGGCAGCAGAACATATAGACCCAGCTGCTGCATTAGCGGGTACAGGATAAAATAAAGTATTATGGCAAAACAAAAACAAGCAGCGATAAGCTATGCACCTAATACCGCTTTAATACAAGGCGAGAGAATGATGCGACAATCAGGTAGAGCTGATATTATGGGGTCTTTTGCGGCGGGCATTACGCCAGGAATGGAAAGAGCAGAGCGAGCCGGTAGAGAAAGAGATGCTGAAGTACAAAGAATAAATAATAAAACGGAGCAGTATCTTCGTGCAATGCAATCTAATATAGATGTAACTGGTTTAACCAGCGCTGAACAGGGTAAAGTAAACGAATATCTAATGGGTGTTAAGCAGCAGTATGTAGACGCCGCAAACGCAATTGCTCGTGGCAAACTAACACCAGGAACGCCAGAGTATATGAAGCAAGTTGATATTATGAACATGGCTAACAATAGCATGGTCAATCTTAAAAAGAATCTTGTTGCTTATGAAGAAGGCAAAGCCGACTATTTGAAGAACGCAAAAAACTATTCAGCAGGTAATCCCACATTAGCGCAAGCAAATGCCGCAAACATATTTACAGGTGAGGTGCCGTTTAATATCGGAAGCGGCGGCAACTTATCTTTCTTAGGCGCAGATGGCAATTCAATTAATTTTAATGATATGCAAATGCCATTTAAAAAAGACTACAAGCAAGCTATAGAGTTTAATTCTATGTATGATGCTGTATATACATCAGGTGTTTGGAATAATCATAAAGCCAAAAGTTTTGAAACAAAGCTAAGAGCGATGGCTGAAACTAATCCCGATGCAATGAAGTCTATTATTGCAGATGGATTAAATACATATGCTAATTACGAAAGTTTAAAGCCATTATTAGATGACCCTGCTAATTTAGAGGAGTTAACAAATGGTTTTATAAACCTAAGTTTACAAGCTGCTCAGCAATCGGCGGCTGACGGTGCAGCAGAAAAAGCTAAAGCTAAGAGAACGAGTAATCCTGGTCCCTCTGGCTCGTCTGGACAAGGAGCTAAATTTCCTACACCATCTGCAATTAAAAGCGAATTTATTGGAGGCAAATACGTTGACGCAGGTTACGGTTATGATGCTAACGGTAATACAGTAAAGTATTATAGGGTTGCAAATGATCCTAACTCAAAATGGAGCACGTCTATTCCAACAGGAAAACCTAAAAACAGTAAGCCATCAGATGACTCTAAGCCAGCCGGAGGTTCAGGGAACTCTCCACAATCTGGTATTGGTTATCCAAATAGCCCATCTTCAACACCCCCACCTCCGCCAGAAATTAACGAAAAACTTATGAGTGATATAAAAAAAGAAAACCCTGGTAAAACCGAAGCTGAATACTTTACGCTATATGAAGAAGCGTTGAAAAATAATTAAATTATGTCTAAAATATATAAATTAAAAAACGGTCAAATTGTTGACACAACAGAATACACCGAAAATCAATTAACGTATTTTTTGGGTAGTAATCCAGGTGTAGAGCTCATAGAGGAGGATTTTCAAAACGGAACTGTGGAGACGGGTGCGTCTGCGGTTCCAGGAGCAAACCAAGCGCCCGACAATTCGGGCTCAAGCTCGGAAGCTATTTTATCGGAATCGCCAGATCCTCGTAGATATATAGAATATAAGCAGGGTGGCAAGTTAATTACTCTTTTTGAAGATGATTATTTGGAGCAATACGCTGGTAAAACATTAAACAATTATACCTACCCAGATACTTTTGAAGACTACGCTAAGACAAGACGCGGGTTTAATATAAAAACCGAAGAATTTTTAGAGCCTGATGCAGAGGAGGTTGTTATTACAGCTGAGGTGCCAGAACAACTTAAAGAAGCAAAAAAAGTTGCCGGTGAGCTTACTGAAAATGTAATAAAAGGCGTAACACCGGAAACAGAAAAAAACGATATACTATCTGAATATTTTTTACTAGGCGATTTAAAGCCTAGAAATCACAAAACGGGTTATGCCGGAATGTATGGCATGGCTAGCGGTGTTTCAACTTTTAAATCAGACGAAGACTATCAGCAGTATTTACAGGAAAACTTAGGCAATAAGTACGCTAAGTATATGGAAATACAACAAAAAGCCAAAGCAGATGGCGAGGTATTAACAAAAGATAATATAGCTAATTATGCATCATTAGACGATGTTGATAACCGTACAATTAGCGAAGTTGTTAATAAAAAACGTAAATCTGAAGCTGAAATTTTTTTAAGAGACATACCAGAAGACCAACAAGATTTAGTTGAACTTTACACGGGTACTGAAGAAGTGCAGTCTTTAAAAAAGCAAGCAGCATCTGACGAAAGAGCTAGAGCTAAAAAAGATAGTGAAGATTTTGAAAACAAGTTTGGTAGACCATTAGTTCGTGTAGAAACTATACAAGGTAGAACTTATAAGCCTATTGATATTGAAGGGGCACTTAATGAGGTTGAAAAATCGCAGCAAATAAAATTAGGCACACAGCTTAATGAATATGTTGAAAAAACAAAGCTAATAGAAAAAGATCAACAAAAATTAGATAGTCTTTTAACACAAATAAACGAATACGAAGTCGAAGGATTTAAATATGACTCACAAGAAGAACTTGACAAAAGAAATCAATTAGCAGAAAATTATAATACTCTTGTAAATGATGTTAACTCCCAAATAAGTGTATTACAAGCAATGGGAGAGGGGATTGAAAAAGATTTTGAAACAACTGAGGTTGCCGGAATAGCGGACGCCGCATTAATAAAATCTTATAAAACAATAGACAAATTAGAGCAAGTGCTTGAAGAGTCATTTATTGCAGCACCAGCTATGCTTGGTGGTTTTTTATTACAGCCTTTCGACGAAGGGCAAGCTTATTCTGCTGCTATAGACTACAACGAAATGCTTAAAAATAATAGAGCTAATTATCTTCCAGATAATTTAGTGATGGACGATTCAAGCTCGGCGGGTCAATATTTAGCAGACATGCTTGTTAATAATTCCCCGTCAATATTAGTTGCGGTGGGCACAATGGGTAGTGGTAGTTTAGTCGGAGGGGCTGGTACTGTTGCAAGAGCAGCCGCCCAAAAACAAGCAGCAAGATTAGGAACTGGTATATTTTTTACAATGGAAGCTGGTGGTCAGCTGTCTAATTTAGAAATTGGTCAACGCGAGGCGGTAGAAAATATAAAAGCATTAGAACAGGAGCTTGAACAAGCCGAAGCTAGAGGTGCTGGCATAATTGAAATAAACGAAATAAAAAAGCAATTGCAAGATCAAAAAGATTTGCAAAGCCTTGCAATGTGGCAAAAAGGCTTAAATAGTTTCACATACGGTGTTACAGCGGCTGCGGCTGAAAGGTTAGGTACTATGAGCTTTTTAAAGAACTTTCAAAGATACGCTAAGGTTAGCCCTACGGGTTTTAGAAAAGCATTTGGAGATAATTTAGGTAGAACAATAGCAAAAAATATTGGGCTTGCAAAAGCTACTGGTATTGGTGTAGGTATTGAGTTTATTGAAGAAGGAGTTACTGCTATAGGCCAAAACATATCGGACAACGCTATATTTCAACCAACTAATCCTAAAAGCTTAATAGAAGGCATTGACGGTGAATTTTTTAGAAATGTAGCAACTGCTTCTCTTGCAATATCTGGCCCATCTGTAAGTCAAAACATATACGGGCAGTTTACCGGGGCAATACGAAATAAGCGCCAAGCCGCAAAAGAGGCTGAAATAAAAGACCAATTAATGGCCATTCAAGATGAGCTCGCTCGCCTTGACGGAAGAACAGCTGAAGCTAAGGCATTAAAAATTGAAAGACTAAACTTAATAAACGAGTCCTCCCTTTTAAACACTGAAATTGGTTTAAACTTATTAGATTTATCAGCGTCCGAAATAGAACAAGTTTTTGAGAATCAAGCTAAAATGGAAAAGCTTAAAGAAGATTCCAGAGCTATAGATGTTGTAGATAAAAGCCCACGCGAAAGAAGACTGTATGAGTCATTAAAAAATGAAGCACAAGAGCTTTATAATGCAAACCAAAAAATATTAGGTAAAAGCGATGCTGAAATAGCAAGGCAAGCTAAAAAAGCCGCTAATCCTGTAGAAGCAGAGTTTAACTTACGCAGATATAGAACTATGAGCTATATCGCCCAAAACAATCGTAACCAAACAACTGTTTCAATTAATAGTGAACAAGAGGCTATAGAATACGCGGATAGACAGTTTAAAGATGACGCCGAAGCAAAACAAGAGTTTTTAAATGACTATAAAAGTGGTACATCGGCGTATTACGACCCTGATAATAATACTAATGTATTGTTTAAGGAAAACGCCATTAACACTATATTGCAAGGAGGCATTGAAGCGGAAATCGCGTCGGTGTCACCTCTACACGAAATAGGACACCAGCAAGTTATTGAAGCCGGTATTATAAAAAACGATAAACTTGTAATTGACTCTGCGAATGAGTTAGTACAAAGCATTATACAAGATGTTCAGACTAGATTTGATCAAGGTAAAATATCGCAAGAAGCATTTGACAACTTTAATCAAAGAATAGATATTTATAGAAACAAGCGATATACAGAAACAGAAGGTATTGATGCTGATGAGCTTATACAGCTTGTTGGTGATTTTACAGCTTTAGGCATATTGCCTAAGAGCAGTTTTCCAAGTTTGTTTGGTGCCAAAACATTTATTAACGGGTTATTAAAGAAGTTTAACTCACAACATGCGTTCTTATTTCAAATTAACAAACCATCTGATGTTTACTCTTTTATAACAAGCTACCAAAACAAAGCAGCTCAATTTAAATTAGGTAAAGCTAAACAGACTGAAGGCGGAAAGAAAAAACTTAGTCTTAACACCAAGCAAGATTTAAAATGGGAAGAAACCGATGATGGTATCGAAACTACTTTTAAAGTTAAAGGGAAAGAATATACTACTAGGCTAGAGGAAACAGCTTTTATGGAGTTTGACGAAGGTCAGACTTATAACGATATTGATAATATAGCCAAAAAACTAGGTGTACAAAAAGACTCAGAGGGTGATGATATATCAAGTTCTGAAAAGTTTTATCACTTAGAGTTTGCAGACGAAGCGGGGGATACTGGTGTAACTGGAGCCGGTAATGCGGCTGAGGTATTTTCAGTCAATATAAACGGAGTTGTAGATTATCTAAAAGAAAATCCAAATGTAGAAGGTGTTGTTTTTACAGCCAAAGAGCCTAGCAGAATTAGATTATACGAAAGATTGTCAGAGGTAATGGCTGATAAAATTGGCGGGCAGTTTGGTTTTGAAAATGATACTTTTATTGTTACAAATAAAAAAACAAGCGTAAAGAAAAGATCTGTTTCTCAAAAAGGTTTAGATGAAACAAAACAAAAATTAAACGCTTTAAAGGACGGTAATAAAACTGTAGACCTAAGAACTAAAATAGAAGTGTTTGAAGCGCTGCCAACAATGATAGATGTCCAAGTTAAAAACTTAGCAGCTAGATTTGACGAACCTACACGAGAAGAGCTAATATCTGACATACAAGAAAGAATGCTTAGGATTAATAAGCAAGGCAAATCTCCTGATTTAACATTTAATGGCACTGGGCAAGTTTATGGATTTTTAAATGGCAGAATACGCAATCGTTTGCTTGATGCACTTAAAGCTGATCGTAAGCGCGTGGACCCGTTGTATATTAATAGAATAGACGCCGATGCTTTAACTATATTAGAAAGACAATTTGAGCCTGACCCTGACACAAAAGTTAAATCAACGCCTGAGGTTAAAAAATATAAAAACTTAGTTCAAAGTAAAGTGTTACCTGCAGAAGCGGCTAATAGCGTGATGCAAAAAGTTATATCTGTAACACGAGTATTAAAATCACGTATTGACGAAGCTGTTTCTTTAAATAGAACGGTTACACCATTAATTGCTGAAATTAAAAAAGAAATAGGTAAGCAAGCTGATATTGAGTTTAAAAAAATGTTAGGTGCTAAGCGAGGAGGTGAGCTTAGAAGTAACTTGCTTAAGCTTAAAAAACCTATACTTGAAAACATGACCACCACGTTTTTAATGCAAGCTATGCCATTTGCAGTTCAAAAACAAGTTGATGGTAAGTTTACGTCTGACTGGCAAGGGCAAAAGATTGACAGGGAGACCGTAGATACAGATAAAGCAGGCAGAACATCAGGCGCTGAAATAGTAAGGCGATTGCCAAACGCAGCTAACAAAGTCAGTGATCAAGATTTCTTGGGTTACATGTTCAAAGGTGAAGAGGTCATTCGTGGAAGAAAAGAAGCTTTAGCAAAAGCAATGGCAGAAGAATACGCTTTTGACTTATATAACCAAGAGCTGCAAAATCCTGATAGTGATTTAAGAAAAGCATTTGAAAATAATCAAGAAAGATTAGGTGTAGAGATTGCAGAAAACTTTATTCAAGAATTTTCAAGACAATCCGAAAGAGGCAATGTAAAACGATCTATGCCTTTGTTCCGTCAAATGTTAGACTTAGAAATACAGGGTGACTTAGACGGATCTGCAGCAATTTTTGAAACACTTAGTGAAACTGAAAAACAATTTTGGTTAGATGCTACGGCTGATCTACGTACAGACAACGTAAGGTACAAACAAGCATTAAAAAAGCTACAATTAGATATACCTAAAAATGTATCTAATATACTAGAGCTATACTTTAAAAATCCTTCTGCTAGAGACAATGCTCAAGCCATGAAAGAATATTACAATTTCAGTATGGCAATGATAAAAGCATTACCAAATGATATTGTAAAAGCATTAGGTCATGACTTTTTTGGAGCTCACTATAGGTATATGAATCCAGCAGTAGCTAAAGGCTATGGCGCAAAAATTAAAGCCACAATAGACGCTTTGCCAGCGACAGATTCTGATATAACTTTAATTCAAGCAGGCTTCGGGTTAGTTCAAAAAATAACTACAGATGTACTGCACAAGGAATTTAAAACAACACAAGAAAAAGTTGATTATTTTTTAGAAAATTACGGTGAACAAGTTCAGGCATTAAATATTGCAAACAAAAACGCAATTGAAAAAGTGGTAAGCACTGCATTTGATTTAGCCGTTAAAAAGCCACAGTATACAGTTGGTCTTTTAAGAATGCTAGAGTCAACTACTAACATAGGTAAGTCACTACGAGGCTTAACCGGTATAAGCGATATACAAATGACTGCCGCATCGCAGGCTGTTTATATAAATAAAAAGACAGGACAAGGCTATACCAACACAGCTAAAAAGACTAAAGCTAAACAAATTGAGTCTGGTGAAGTCGTAATTAATACAAAGCACCCTAACTATAAAGAGGCACAGCAGGCAATTAAAAACGGTTCAAAGCAAACAATAGATCAGTTATTGCGTATTAAAGGCGAGCACGCTACACCATCATCTAATTTTAATGTATCTATAGGTACCGAGTTTTTAACGGCTTTAAGTCAAGCATTGGAAAACCCAGGTGGTATTAAACTTATTAAACTAGCATTAGTAGAAAAAATAAATGAGCTATCAGAAGAATTTAATCAGCAATTAAACACCAAAGTATTATCGGATATTCAAGATGCAAAACTTGGATCAACAAGTGATATTGGTGATTTAAGATTGTTGGCTATACCAGTTCAAAGTCAAAACGCATTTTTTGATATACAAGGAAGACAAACTATAGGTAGAGTAAACAGGTTAATCAAAACTATGTTTAGCCCTAAGAATGTTTCAAAAGCAGCCAAAATAGAGACTGAGCAAAAAGCATTAGATAACGGTCGTAAATATTCTAAAGCATTAAACCCTAAAGGTATTAGTGTATATGATTTTGATGATACCTTAGCTTTTAGTAAAAGCAAGGTTATAGTTAAGATGGCGCAGAATCCAGAGATACTTGATATTGCCGCCAGAAGAATATTTGCTGAAGAGTTTAAAGATAAACCTGCTTTTTTAAGAACATTTAATAACCTTACAAAAGAACAACAAGCGCAGGTTGAACAAAGTGTGCCACGTACGACAAAAAGAATTACACCCGCTGAATTTGCAAGAGACAGCGAAAAACTTACAAAAGAGGGAGCTGATTTTGACTTTAGTGAATTTAATAAAGTTGTAGAAGGAACACCTGGTCCGCTAGCGCCAAGGCTTAAAAAAGCGATTGGCAAATTTGGTAATTCAAATATATTTGTGCTTACAGCTAGACCAGCGGAATCGGCAAATGCTATACACGAGTTTTTGAAAGGTATAGGCTTAGAGTTACCACTTGAAAATATAGTAGGTCTTGCTAACGGAGATCCCGCGGCAAAAGCATCTTGGATGGTTGGCAAAGTTGCAGAAGGTTTCAACGACTTTTATTTTGTTGACGATCACATGGGTAACGTTAAAGCCGTTAAAGAAGTTTTAAATAACTTTGATGTAAAAGGGAAAGTTCAGCAAGCAAGAATTAAAAGATCTAAAAACTTAAGTGGTGAACTTAACGCTATGATTGAAAGAAATAAAGGCGTAAGAAAAGAGACCACTTATTCAAAAATAAAAGCCAGAAAAGATGGCGCTAGAAAAGGTAGATTTAAATTTTTCTTACCTTACGGCGCCGAAGACTTTAGAGGACTAACTTCTTATACTTTAGCTGGTAAAGGCAAGCAAGGTGATGCAGATCAAAAATGGTTTGAAGATAATTTAGTAAGACCATATTTACGGGGAGTTGCAGCAATGGAAGTTGCAAGGCGATCGCTTAAAAACGACTTTAGAGCGTTGCTTAAATCAATGCCAGGAATGAAGCGTAGACTTGGTAAAAAGATTGGCGATACCGATTATACGGTTGATCAAGCAGTACGCGTGTATTTATGGACACAGCAAGGTTTTGAAATACCAGATATATCTAAGCGTGACCAAAAGAAATTAAACAGTCTAGTTTCTAAAGACAGCGACCTTGTTCAACTTGCTAACGGTTTGCAAGCAATAACTAAACAAGACAAATGGGTTGAGCCTAGCAGTCACTGGATTGTAGGGTCTGTGTTAAAAGACATAAACGATATTGGCGAAAAAGTAAATAGAGCACAATACTTGCAAGAGTTTAACGAAAATGTTGAAATAATATTTGACGAAAAGAACATGAACAAACTTGAAGCCATTTATGGCACAAGATATGTTAATGCTTTGAAAAACTCATTGGCACGTATGAAGTCCGGGCGTAACAGGCCATCACAACCCGGAGCTTATGAGCAACAATGGTTAAACTGGGTTAACAACTCTGTAGGTACTATAATGTTCTTTAACAGACGTTCAGCAATAATGCAGACTTTGTCTTTCGCTAACTTTATTAACTGGAGTGATAACAATCCATTAAAAGCGGGTATTGCTTTTGCAAATCAGCCAGCATACTGGAAAGCTTTTGCAGAAATATTTAATTCGCCTAAACTAAAAGAGCGTAGAGGTGGTTTAAAATCAGACGTACAAGAGCAAGAGATTGCAAGTCAAGCTAAAAATAGCAAAGACAAAGCCGGAGCGGTAATTGCGTATTTATTAAAGATAGGTTTTACACCGACGCAAATTGCAGATAGTTTTGCAATTGCAACTGGTGGTGCTAGCTTTTTGGTTAACAGAACAAAAACATATCAAAAACAAGGTATGGACTATAATGCGGCAAGGGCTAAAGCTTTTGAAGACTTTAGCGCTATCTCTGATGAAACCCAACAGTCAGGTGATCCAATGCTTATCTCTGCGCAACAAGCGAGCCATTTAGGGCGTCTTGTGTTAGCTTTTCAGAACACGCCTATGCAATACACTCGTTTGATGAAAAAAGCCGCTCAGGACATCGCAAATGGCCGTGGGGACTTTAAAACAAATATGAGTAAGATCTTATATTATGGGTTTGTACAAAACCTTATATTTAGCGCGTTGTCTAATGCGTTATTTGCTTTAATACCAGGGTTTGATGAAGAAGAACCAGAAGAAGATGCGTTAGATAAAAAGGCGGAGCGTATATTAAACAACATGTTAGACACCATCCTTAGAGGATCTGGTTTATCAGGTGCGGTAGTATCGACATTAAAAAATGCAATAATGCGATACCAAAAAGAAGAAGAAAAAGGATTTACTGCGGACCACGCATATACAATTCTTGAGCTTATTAATGTGTCACCACCGATCGGCTCTAAGGCTAGGAAAGTATACAACGCAATACAAACCAAAAAGTTTGACGGAGACGTTATGGAAGCACAGGGTTGGGATCCAATGCTACGTGGTAAATTTAATGTTTCGCCTTATTACGAAATGACAGGTTCATTAGCGTCAGCGTTTCTTAACTTGCCTTTAGACAGAATGCTAGCAGAAGTTGATGCAATATCCGAAGCATTAGATACCAGAAACACTTCTTATCAAAGATTAGCATTAGGCTTAGGCTGGAGAACTTGGGACGTTAATGGCAAGAAAGAAGAAGAGGAGGTTGTTAAGACAATCGCAAAAATAAAACGTAAAAAAGAAGGTAAAGAAAAAGCAAAGGCTACTAGAGAAAAGAAAAGACAAGAAGAGCTTGATAGATTAGCAGCTATGACGCCCGCGGAAAAACAAAAATATCTTGATGATCTTAAACGTAAAAGAAGCGAAGCGGCTAGGAAAGCAGCCGAAACAAGAAGAATAAATAAACGGAAAAAAGATTCAATTTTAAGCTTACAATAATGAAACCACCAATCACATCAGTAGTAAAAAACAGTAAGCCAGTGGTTACTGTAGCAAAGAAAAAAGACGCTTGTTATACTAAGGTAAAAAGCAGATATAAAAAGTGGCCATCTGCTTATGCAAGCGGAGCATTAGTTAAATGCCGTAAAGTTGGGGCCGCCAACTGGGGTAACAAATCAAAAAAATAAATTATGAGCAATCCATTTAAAAACAAAGAAATGCGAGGCTACATAGGATCCGCAACCGTATTTGTTATGGTTATGGGTCTATTGTTGTTTTTAGCGTTTTTCGAAATACCAGACACCAATAATGATATATTTAAAGTTATTGTCGGTATGCTCGTCGGTAGTTTATCAGTCGTCATATATACTTTCATAGGTAAGAACCCAGAGGAAGTTGAGTCGCTGAAAGCTAAAAACGAAGCATTAGAAGATAAGGTGGCGAGTATGGTGGTTGAAAAAGATAAACTTGAAAAGCTATTAAGAGATTTACAAACTGAAGTAATTGATAAATTAGCTGTATCAGGAACTAACTTTACATTTAAAAACACAAAGTAATGGCATTTAAAATGAAACCTTCGCCGTTTAAAAATCTCAAACGTTGGTTTGAAGAAGAATGGAGAACGCCTCGTGGTAACACGGATTACAGCGAAGGTGAAAATACATTTAGGCCAACTAAAAGAATAAGTAAAGAAACGCCGTCAACTTGGAGCGAGTTAACGCCAGCGGAAAAAGCAAGAGCCCAAAAAGAGAAAAATCAAAAAGGGCGCGTAAGCAGATACAAAAAGCGTAAAAAGAAAAAGAAAAAATGAATCTTAATGAACTTAGACTATACGCTATAAATGGGAGCACATTAGGCGTAACGACATTTACTCAAATAGAAGACGGGTTAAAAATAGTATTGCTATTAGTTACTATTGGGTATACTATTGCTAAATGGAAAAGTATAAAAAATGAGAAAGATAAATAAAATTATATTGCATTGCACTGCAACTCCAGAATGCAGACCAACAAGTGTTGAAGAAATAAGATCATGGCATAAAGCGCGCGGTTGGTCGGATATTGGCTATCATTATGTTGTGCATATTGATGGTAAGGTTTCTATCGGAAGACCTGTTAGAAGGCAGGGCGCTCACGTAAAAGGGCACAATAAAGATTCTATAGGAATAGCTTACGTTGGAGGAGTAGATAAAGATACTTTGCAACCTTTAGATACAAGAACAGAGGAACAGATAAGTTCTTTGTATGAATTAATTATGAACTTAATGAAAGACTACCCTGATGCTACATTGCATGGACATAACGAGTTTTCAAGTAAAGCTTGTCCCAGCTTTGAGGTAGCTAAGGAATACGAAAACATTATAACATTCTTTGGCAGACAATAATATGGCAGAATTAAGTGAAAACACAAAATTTAACGTTAATGTAAAAACTATTATAGCAATATGTGCTGGCCTTTTATCTGTTGCAGCTGTGTATTTTACATTAATAGCCGAGATACAACAAATGCGTGTTGACATCATGCGTATGGAGTCTGAGCAGGAAATGAATTCCGAGTTTAGAATTAAATGGCCACGAGGTGAATTAGGTTCTTTGCCTGATGATGCTGAGCAAAATATGCGTTTAATATATTTAGAAAAGTATCAAGAGAAATCATTAACAGATATTGATATATTAAAACTAAAAGTTAAAGAAATTGAAAGCTGTATAGATGAGTGATATGAATAATTTTTTATCGAAAAACTGGACAATAGTTGTTTGGTTTTGTGCGCTTATATTTGGAGCAGGCAGTATATACAGTGAGTTTACTGCTATAAAAAATAAAGCTGATGTTTTAGATCAGCGATTAGAAAAAAAAATAAAAGTAATCAACGAACTTGAAACTCGCATAATAAAACTTGAAAAAGAAGTTGAATACGAGAAGGGATATTTAAAAGGAAAAAAAGAGGGTAACTAAATAGCTACCCTTTTTTTATTTAAGTTTACGCGTTAAAACCTAAATAAGATTATTTTTATTTAAGTTTATCTATTTATATTTAAGTTTATCCATCACAACTTAAGCAATCGGGATCCATTGCTTGTTGCGCTATGTCGCCACGCAGCACGGATTCCGTTCTCATATAATATAACGTCTTAATTCCATTCTTCCATGCTTGCATGTGTACTTGATTAATCCATTTAGGTGATGCCTCAGAAGGAAAAGCTAAATTTAAACTTACAGATTGATCAATATATTGCTGACGTATACCAGCTTGATTAACTAACTCTAATTGATTTATTTCTTTAAAGGTTTTAAATACATCTTTAACTTTATCAAAGCCCGTTAAATCGTACGATTTTGAGTCCTCAATAAGCGTGAGTCTACCATTAACATATCCCCAATTATCAAGTTCTTTAATATCTTGTATACTTCCGCCGTCTTGCATAATTTTATCCCACGTTTCTTGTGTGTTTATGCCGGCTTTGCGTAATACTTTTTCTAACTCTTTGTTTTTCCTAATGAATGTACCCTTCGCAGTTTGTTCAGTGAAAACATTAGCGGCCCAAGGCTCAATGCCAGGACTAACGTTACCGGCAAGCTTACTATTAGACACAGTAGGAGCAACAGCCCTAAGATGAGTGTTACGAAAGCCAGTGCCACGACACCAAAGAGGTTCACCGTATACCTCAGCAAGAGCTCTTGACGCGCGTTCACTCTCAATTTTAATCTGTGAAAATATACGTCTTGTTTGGAATTGAGCTTGAAGTCCCTCAAAGGGTATGCCGTTTTGCTGAAGATACGTATGCCAGCCAAGGACTCCCAGGCCGAGTGCACGCCCTTTTTCTGCAGAACGTACAGCGTTTGAGAAACCTTTAAGACCTTTAGCTTTTTGTAAAAACTCTTCAAGAACTCCGTCAAGGAACCAAATAGCATCATGTATAATGTTTGTATTTTTCCATTCTTCATATTTAGCTAAATTTAATGATGATAAACAGCACACAAAACTGTGTGACTCATCTGTATGCAATGTTATTTCACTGCATATATTTGTCATATGTACCTTTAAGGCGTTGTCTTTGTAAGCCGCTGGATTTGCCTTATTAGTGTTTCCTTTAAACATAATATACGGTTCCCCAGTTGCCTTTCGCTTTCTAAGTAGTTTACTCCATCTATTTCTAGCATCCGCATCTCCTTGTTCAAGCTTTCGCATAAACTTATCGCCAACAACTGCGCACTGATGTAAGTTAAGCGATTGTCTGTTAACGTCTCCTTTAGGTTCTCGTATTTCAAGCCACTCTTCAAAATCGTCGTGTTCAATGTTGATGTTGACGCTTGCAGCTCCGCGTCTAACCGATCCTTGATTTGTTGCAAGAATTGTTGAATCGTATATCTTGCAGAATGGTACGACTCCGTCTGATGTTCCATTTCCTGTAATTGTTGCGCCGGCGGGT
>Ga0066825_10000289_pt1 | contig 16473 bp, 15 predicted proteins | sample ETNtaG_6_FD_65608 | JGI IMG/M metagenome (GOLD analysis project Ga0066825, IMG submission 65608) | Marine microbial and viral communities from oxygen minimum zone, Eastern Pacific Ocean - ETNP201306SV45 | ecosystem: Environmental > Aquatic > Marine > Oceanic | place: Pacific Ocean: Eastern...
GCAAACTGCCCTATACTAACGCGCCACATTAATCCGTAGCGGTCCGAGTTAACGGGTGAAAGTAAACTTCGGTATCCAGCGATGATATATTGTTCATACTTTTCCATCGCACTTTGACGATTTGAAAGCGAAAAAAGTACCAAGGTGTAACCACCATTAGCTCGCCTGTCAACTTCCCCCATTAGTCCATATAATGGCTGATCTGCCGGAATTTCAGTGGCATCTTTTGCCATAATTGGAGCACTCACCACCGAGTCTAGATGTGTACTAAGAGAATTATTTTCTTGGTTAGTTGTAATCTCTTGATTTGTAGCCATTGAATTTGAGTCTTCAACAGCGAAGTCATTCATTATATCATCTACCGCCGTCGAACTTTGCTGCTCTTCTTGAGAAGAACTAAGATTTTTGGAAGTAGCAATGTTCGATGGTTCAGAACTCGGATTACCCACCAACATAGCAGGTTCCTCTAGTATAGGTTTTAGGTAAAATTGCCATCCCGTAAACATAGCAGCTATAAAAACAATCCCTATTCCTACATACAGAGGTGTTAAATTGCGTTTCATTGTCTTCTTTGGGTTTCGTAATGAAGCAGTTCGTTTTGCAATCCGAGCTTTGGCTTCTTCATCAAGTTCCGGTTCGACTTCCGGCTCTTGATTGGCTTCAGACTCTTCATCGATCCCATTCCTTACATCGACCCCAGGTTCTTCATCCACTTCCGGTTCTCGATCTACATCAGGCTCTTCTTCAGATTGTATATCAGCCGTAGATTCGCTTTCGACTTCAACCACTTCATCAACCCTAGGTTCATTCTCGACTTCAGGCTCTTGATGAGCTTCAGACACTTTATCGACTTCAAGCTCTTCGTCAACTCCAGGTTCATCCTCGACTTCCGGTTCTTCATCGGCTTCAGACCCTTCATCGATCTCATTCTCTTCATCGACTTCAGACGCTTTCTCAATCTCAGGCTCTTGATCAACTTCAGACGCTTCATTTATTTCATGTTTTTCTTCTGTACCTTCAGTACCCACATCTTCAACATCGGGCTCTTCCGCTTCCTCAATACCCACATTAATATCATCCGATACAATAATAGGCTGCATTCCCGCATATTTGAAATTAATTTCGATAGCGAATGAAGGATCTAACTCTAGAGAAAACGCCGATGCATCTTTTTTCAATATTCCTAAACCAGGTAGCTGAACTGCATTGGTGTTGTTCAACTCATTGTTCAGGTGAGTGGTAAATTCAGCTAATAATTTCTGCGACTCCTCCTCAGAAATAGACAGCTCCTCCGCAACAATTTGTATAAAATCTAATGGCTTCATTCCGTTTCCCTTAGGTCTTCCCTAGTATCTTCTGGGCTAAAATGAACGGTGTCTTTAGGAGGATACGCCACGGTTCTCCCTTTTTCATCGCGTGAAAAATGCTGAGGTTCATGAATTCGACTGAATGTTCCAACTCCTTCCAATTGAACTGATTCACCCACTATTAATTGCCCCTTAATAAGGGCTGAAATTTTCTCTATTTGCTTTTCATCCATCATAGCTAATCCTAAAACTCAAGGCTTATACCCCAATACAAATGCAATGGTGCTTCCTGAAAACCCTGCCACCATTCATAACGCTGTGAGAGAAGATTATTTATCCTTATATATGCACCTAGACGTTCATTAAATGAATACTGGATCTTTGAATGTACTAAAATAAAGCCATCCAATTCCTCAGATCCCATAGTTGTCCTAGGCCCTATGACCATCGTACTTGCCCCAAGAAGTAACTCCGGAGTAATTGAATAACGTAGACTACCTTCAATTTTTATTTTTTCTTCAAAGGGTATATCTTGATTTGTAGTTAATCGTGGACTTCTGAGACTAATTTCTGCCACCCCTTGCAGATCCCCATCTAACCAGACAGCCGAGCTACCCAGATAAAATTTAGTCACTTTGGCATCGGCATAATTTAAATTATAAAACAGTTCTTGCGCATTTGCGGTTGGGTTATCAGGATTTATAGCCTCCAATTGTTCTCGCTGAGCATAAGCAAAACGATTAATTTGCTCCCACTGAAGTCCGGAATAGATTCTGCTATTTTGCATGAAATTCCAAAATACTTCCGCTGAAATACCTAAATGGTAAGAATGTTGTAGTTGGCTCGATGGGGTTAGAAACCGGTTATATCCTTGCCATTGCCGTAAAGAGGGATTCTTTAGCGTACCAGATAAGCTCGCAAATCCACCAAAGACATCGTTGTAATTATAATTGACCGTCACATCAGGTTCTAAGTAGACTCCACTGTTGATTGTATCATCTGCATAAGCCAATGATGTCTGTATATCCACTGACAAGGTGTAATCAAATAGCCGGGCGTATCCAGCCCCAGCCCTAATAAGGTACAACATATTCGTACTTCCATTTAGCTGATTGGAATGAATATCTACACCCGATTGAAGACTCCAGTATTCACGAATTTCTTGACCCGGCCAGCTTCGGTATAGCTCTGCTACTACAAATGAAGAGGATCCTTCATCCTGTATGACCGGAACAATTGATTTCAATTCACTATCAAAGAGGCCGAGCTGAATTGCGTAACTATTTTTATGGAAGGCGTTTTTTTGCTCATCTAGGCCAACAGACCAAACTATACCCTGATTAGCTTTCTTTGGAATGCCTCCTAACAGATTTTGCATTTCGTCACTAAGAGCATACATTCTATTGAAGTCATTATGTAAAACTAACTGACTCCTAAACGTTTTGCTTTCGGATAGTTTTTTCGAATAATTTACATCGACTCCTAAGTTCCTATATCCGCTGGCATTGTCTAAATGACCCGATGATGACTCAAAATTAGTAGCTATTCCTAGTAAGCCATCCTCCGTAGGGGAATAATAATTTATTCTAAGCTCCGGACTCACAAACCATCCCATTCCAAATTGACTGCTCACCTTTGGGCGCAGAGGTGTTACCCAAACCATTTTAGCCGGTTCTTGAGGTCTATCCAGAGCAGTGACAGATATTCCTGAAACAGCTGCTTCGCGTGATTCTAAGAAGGGCATTCGGTTTGGATCAATTTGAAAGACCCTAGGCCTTGGGTTAAAGCCCAAAATAGGTTGTCGCCTCAAGCCAGGAAAATTAGCTTTGAATTCGCTTCTAATTTCAATGTCTTGTGGATTAATTTCCGGCAACAGTGTATTCTGTGCGCCTTGTGCAAATATATCGACACTCATCAACCAAAAAAATAACGCTATTAGAAACCCATAAAAAGTGGTAGAGCTACTGGTTACGGTGAAATCAGTCATTTCTGTTTGTGCTGAATAGGGTACAATTGAATGCTTATCCATAGTACTAAAGGTACACTTTTTAGACATTTTGGGCAGTAGCCTCTCGCCGTAACGAAAGAAACTTATCTATCGCTAAGGCAGCTGGGGCAATAAGTATAACCAATGTCAAGGTCGCGGCATGCGTTATCGTTGCAAAAGCTAATCCTGTAGGTTCTGGAACCATATACAATATGCCCAAACTAAAGCTAATAAAATAGTGGTAACTTCCTATACCTCCTGGGGTTGGAATGGATAATGCCACCGCAGAAGCCATTGTTAAAATAGCAGCATCTGCCCAACCTAAGTCAAATCTTACGGGTAAATCAAACATCCAAAACGGAATGTACATCATGGCAATATATCCAATCCAGATAAGGACGGTATACCCTATGAATAATAGTGGTTGATCTAATTTTTTAATACTAAACACCCCTTCTACAAATTGAACCATGATGCCGCGTATTTTACGTAGCCAGTTGGATTCTAGACGTGCTGAATTCAACTTTTTATAAAGAATCCACCCACCCAAAACCAGCCCCATTCCAAGCAGTAATAATGGCCAGATAATTAAAAAAAGAGCCGAATATACCTGGCTATCGGCAAGGTCTATACCCAAAAGACGGCTTAAAATATCTACGTCAGATAATAAAAAGTATGCTACTAAACCCATGATAATAAGCATAGATATAACATCAATAAAACGCTCTAGTACAATGGTTCCTATGAGCTTTGAATTACTTTCACCAAGCTGCTTAGCAACATACATAGGCCGGGATATTTCACCTAATCTGGGAAAGGGTATATTAATTAAATACCCAAACATTACCCCAGCAAATAGGGTGGACCGGTGAGCACGAAGTTTGGTTCCCCCAAGTAAAAGTCTCCAGCGTTCCGCTCGAATGTAGTGGGAAAAGGTCAACGCCATACTGAAGGGGATTAACCATGCCCAACTCATGCCTACGGTTGCTTGCCTAAGATCATCAAAAGACACGTTTGAAAAAGAAAGCCACAAGAAAAATACCGCAAAGGTAATACCAACAATATATTTTATTGCCTTATTCATAGCGCATATCAACTACTTCGGCATCTTCCGGAATAATTAGTTCAAAAAAATTGGTGTTAGCAGGAAGGTATTCAACTTCTGAAAAACTAGTTTGCATTCGATTAGCTCCCATGTCTAAAGCGGATAGATCAAATGGCTTAAGATTCGAATGAACACGGATACTCATTTGCTCAAAAGTGCTAAATGGATCCGAACTTTGAAGCTTGAATTCCTGAGTGTTGCGCCGGGTTGTAGTCTTTACCACTTGATAGGTATTTCCAATTCCTCCGATAATTTTAGATGGGGCAAAATCATCAAGTTCCGAGTCATACTCACTTATTATAACTCTATTCCTACCAAGATCAAGCACCTTAGAAAGCTCTCCATCTACCACAATAATCTGTCCGGCTGTCTCTATTCTATACTGTTGCCATCCTATCCAAATACTACCTTCATTCGTTGATGTTTCCTGAGTATATGCGTCAGTAAACTCATGGCTAAAGCGGGCTGAGAGAACTTCTCCACTCCTAATTTTGTCCTGAATTAAACTAAGAAAATTATCTTGAGCTGGAAGAGAAGATGCCATCAAAAATACCACGATAAAGCTTAACCAAACCCTGGAAGATTGACGGCAATGAACCACTGATGTCCGCCTAAAGCTCATTGAGGCCATCCAAAATTTCTTGGAGTTCTTCTTCGGTTTCTACCAAAACATCTCGAGCTGTACTACCCTGATATGGTCCAACAACACCGGCGTTGAAGAGTTGATCAATTATTCGTCCAGCCCGATTGTAGCCTATTTTTAGCTTGCGCTGTAACAGTGAAACCGATCCTTGTTGGTGTAAAATGACTACTTTTGCAGCCGTTTCAAACATATCATCAATATCTTCTAATGGATCTGGGACCCCACCAGAGCTTTCATCATGCACGATTGGAAGAAAAAAGGGCTCTTTATACCCTGCTTGCGAGCCCACAAAACCATTAATTCGCTCAACTTCCTCCGTTGATACAAAGGCATTTTGTATACGGGTCATACCTGCACCATTGGTAAATAACATATCTCCCATCCCTACCAATTGATCAGCACCTCCCACATCCAATATAGTTCTAGAATCGACCTTAGATGCAACTTGATAAGCCAAACGAGCTGGGAAATTTGCCTTAATGGTACCAGTAATTACGTTTACCGAGGGGCGCTGCGTAGCCACCACAAGATGGATTCCTACCGCTCGTGCTAATTGAGCTATTCGTGCGATCGGCTCTTCTATTTGTTTGCCAGCAGTCATCATCAAATCGGCAAGCTCATCGATAATTACCACAATATACGGTAAGTGCCGATGGCCTAAGTCCGCTTCTAGCCCTTCCTCTTTATACTTCTTATTGTATGCTTTTATGTCCCGAACCATCGCCATCTTTAACAGGTCATAGCGTTCATCCATTTCCTTGGTAACACTGTTCAACGTATCAAGCGCTTTTGAAGTATCCGTAATAATGGGCTCATCGGAATCCGGCAACATGGCCAAAAAGTGATTCTGAATATTTCTATAAAGAGATAATTCTATCTTCTTAGGATCTATCATCACAAACTTTAAATTATCTGGATGACATTTATACAGTAAACAAGTGATAATAGTATTTATACCCACTGACTTACCAGAACCGGTTGCACCTGCAACCAACAAATGGGGCATTTTAGCTAAATCCATCATAAAGACCTCATTTTCAATGGTCTTACCAAAGGCAACGGGCAAGGCCATATCGGTCTCAACAAACTTACGGGTTTTTATCACCTGCTTAATGTAAACCGTCTCGCGGGTCGTATTAGGTACCTCAATTCCGACCGCAGACTTACCGGGTATGGGAGCTAAAATTCTAAGTCCCTTAGCCGCTGTTGCCATTTTTAAATCATTAGCATAACTCTCAATCTTACTAATCTTTACATCTGGTGCTGGCTGTAATTCATATAAAGTAACGGTTGGACCAACGATCGCATTAATACCTAAAATATTAATTTTATGCTGGCTAAGTTTCTCCATGATAATCCGCTTATTCTCCTGAATCTCCTCCATATCAACCTCATTCCCCTCATTTGGAGGAGTATTTAATAGGTCAATGGTTGGAAACTGATACCGGATAACCGGAGCCTGCTTAGCCTTTTCTCTATTCTGACGATCTAACTCTTTATCATCGGCTTGTTCTTCTTCTTCCCCCACAAAAACCGAAACTTCTACTTCATCAATCTCATTGGCATGGGGGGGCTTATTCTCGTCAATCTTTACCAAATCAGCCCTGGGACTCACATCCACTTTTGACGCCTCTGCTCGCTCCTGTTCCAATCGCTTTTCATCTTCAACCTTTGATCGTTCAATAATTTCATCAATATCAACCTGCTCTTTTTCTTTACGATCCAATGGATTTGTAGCCTTTTTCCCACTCTTTTGGTTCAATTTATTTTCAGACTCTTGTGCTGCTTTTTGCTCGTTATTACGGTCTAATTCTGCCTTTTTTTCTGCTATACGCTCCTGCCTTTCTTCTTTTTTCTTCTGCCTTACCGCCTCTCTCTCAATTTTTTTATCCTTCTGCTTCTCTCGAAAATCATTCCACCGATACTTTATGTTATCGATGGTTTTTTGCAAATCACGATCGACAAACAAAAGTGCATTAACGCTTATCAAAACCAATAAAATAAACAATGAGGCAATACCAGTGATATTTTGCAAAATACCGGAGAGCTGCAGTCCCGCTGAGCCGCTCCAGTCTGCCTGTTGAGGAAAGTCCCAGTTAGTGTGAGTCCAACCTAGAAAAGTCGAAATCAATACCATCGCCCATAGACTAAGTGCTATGGTCTGATATTTTTCTTGAAGTGAACGCTGACGGAACACATGCCAGCCGGTATAACCTAGCACCAACGAGAATATAATGCTTGAATACCCAAACGTATAATACACAAGAAGATTGGATAAAAATGCTCCCAAGGGCCCTAACCAATTCTGTATCATCCGGGCAGAGGCATCTGGCTTATATATGTCAGTGAATGTTAAGGTCTTCAGGTACTGATAATCTTCCGGAGTATAGGAGAGAATACACAAGCCAATCAATACAGCAATTGCAATGAGTGAAATTCCAATAATTTCAACCTTCCTAGCACTAGAGCTTAAACCCCCGCTTACTGATTTATTATTGGTTGTTTTTGCCATCTTCCAATTTAATCATGGTTTACTGTAATAATTCCATCTTTCATTACAGGTAAGACTTCGTGAGTGTTCGATTTTGAGCAGAAACTAATATCATCTTCCGACACCAAATCTTTTAATCGATTGGCATGATCACTATGAAAAATTGTATCCACTACCGAGCCTCCATATTGCTGATATAGTGCTAAGGCGATTTTGGCTCCATCCTTCAATATTAGAGGTTGATTACCCGCCCCTAATGAGTCCAGTATGGTGCCTGCACATAAGGTGTCTTCCAATGACTGTTTTCCTCTCCAACCAGAGCATATAAGTACTACTTCATCCGAAGATTGTTGTATCATTTGGACAACAGAACTCATATTTATGAAGGTACCAATATAAATTTGCTTAGCCAAAGCTGCTTTTTTTATGGCTTTGGTCCCATTGGTTGTATTAAAGATTAATGTTTTTCCCTGAACTCTGTCTTTGGTGTAGTCCAAAGGGGAATTACCTAAATGGTAGCCTTCAATTTTAATTCCGTCTTTTTCTCCACATAGCAAAAAGTCACCTGCCTCCATAGTTTGTGCAATACGACCTGCGTCTGATAAATCTTCGACTGGAATAACTTTATTTGCTCCATTATGAAGTGCTTGAATCATGGAAGAACTCGCTCTAAGGACGTCAATAATGACTACCGTTTTACCACGAACATCTTCTTCTTGGAAACCGTGTACTGAGAAATACACATCTATTGTCGCTAAATCTGACATACATTCACATCTTTATACCCTAAACAAAGGGGGGAGAAGTCACCGTAATTGGAACTTCTTTTTTTCTTATTTGAATAACTATAGGTTGATTTGATGCTAAAGCATCGGTTTGTATGTAGGCCATGCCTATACCTTTTTCTAATGAAATAGACATCCCACCGCTGGTAACCTTACCAACTAAATTGGATTGAGCGTCTAATAACTCATAATCTTTACGGGGTATGGCTTTTTCTTGATCAATGACAAAACCAACTAACTTTTTTTTTATCCCTTTCTTCTTTATTTCAGCGAGTGCATTGGAACCAACAAAAGGCCCTTTTGATAACTTAGTAATCCAAGCTAAACGAGCTTGGAGTGGGTGGGTTTCCGCCGTAATATCGTTGCCATATAATGCATAACCTTTTTCCAAACGAAGAGTATCCCGAGCACCCAACCCGCAAAGTTCTAATTCGTATCCTTTACCTTTGGTTATTAGACCTTCAAATACCTTATGCGCATCACAATTTACACTAGTAAGATAGAGCTCAAAGCCCTTTTCACCCGTATATCCGGTAGCGCTAATCAAACAGGGCACCCCACATACCTCACCATGTTCGAAAGCATAAAAAGGTATGTTTTGAACATCCACGTCAGTTAACTCTGATAAAAGCTCGGCTGATTTGGGACCTTGAAGCGCAAGTAGTACATAATCATCGGATGCATTTTCTACCTCTGCACCCATGGTATTTTGAGATATAACCCAGTCCCAATCTTTCTCAATGTTGGCACCGTTAACCACCATCATATATTCTTCAGCAGACAGGCGGTAAATAATTAAATCATCTACAATGCCACCATCTTCATAACACATACAGCTATATTGCGCTTTACCAATGGCTAAGGTCGATACATCATTAACCGTAACCCATTGGAGAAGGTCTAATGCCTGTGGTCCACGCACAAAAAACTCCCCCATATGTGATACATCAAAAAGACCTACATTTTCTCGTACAGCTCGATGCTCAACTTTTATTCCTCGGTATTGAATAGGCATTTCAAAGCCGGCAAAAGGAACCATCTTAGCTCCTGCTGCAAGGTGTTGAGCATAAAAAGGTGTTCGTTTTAAGCTATCAGACATAACATATGATTGGGCAGTAAATTATATAGCGCATTATCGACTGCTCTATGGGGTAAATCGACGGGTGAATTTAGTGATTTTTTACATAAGGTATGTGTTTAGCTTAGAATGATATAGCCTCACTTTGAGTTAGAACCATATAAAATCCTACAGGAATTGTAATTGAAGTACTTACCTTACTATATGAAACACCTAAATACAGATCATTTAGCGCAACTACCTAGCCGTAAAAGGGCCCATTTGGTCAATAGTGTAGTAGGATACAAATCCATCCATCTCATTGGCACCCATTGGGAAGGATGGAGTAACCTTTGCATTGTATCCACCTTAACACATTTGGGGAGTAATCCTGCCCTCTTGGGTTTTGTACTCCGACCAACAACGGTACCTCGTCATACCTATGACATTCTGCAAAAAAATCCCTACTTCACCGTCAATAACGTGACCGAAATACTAATTGAGGGCGGGCACCAGTCCTCTGCTAGTTACGAGGAACAGGTAAATGAATTCGTTGAGGTTGGCCTAAAAGAAGAATGGAAGAATGAATTTAAGGCCCCATATGTGCAAGACAGTCCAATTCAACTTGGTTGTAAATGGATTCGTGAAATGCCCATTATCGAAAATGGTTGCCGCTTTTTAATAGGTCAAATAGAAGAAATCTACATCCAAGAGGCACTAATAACGGAAAATTCTGACGGTTTTTTACCCTTGGAAAACGCTGGTTTAATCTGTGGTTCTGGAATGGACGGGTATTATCGCCCAACTTTTTTACATCGCCGTAATTATGCCCAACCCAATGTGCCTCCCCATATCATCTAGCCCTACTAAGATTGAGCGATTCAGGATCACTTTGAAGAACAATGAAACGCTGAGTAGAATCATATCATAAGCATTTCTGCAACCAAGTCAGAAGTTCTGTATTTTATACAACCCAAGGTCAATCACCTTTACCATGCAACTCCATATACATTAATTAATAGTATGGCCATCCAAAAAGAGCAAATAAAAACCGCACTTGCTCATGTTCTTCATCCCGAAAAGAAAGTAGATATCGTATCCTTAGATATGATTCAAGACATAATAGTTCAGGAAAAATACGTGTCTTTTACGCTCGAGATGGTTACTAAAAACGACCCTCTGGCCCAAGAATTATCCCAGCGCTGTGAAGGCGCCATACATAAATTCATTGATCGTGACGCAGTTGTCGACATTCAGGTTGGTATTAATGTATCCCAACAAAGACAGAGTCCACCACCTGCGCCAGAGCCCACTGCCTCACCACTATCTGGAGTGAAAAATATTATTGCAGTTGCATCTGGCAAAGGAGGCGTCGGCAAATCAACGGTAGCCGTCAACTTAGCTGCAGCCCTGGCAAGAAATGGTGCTAAAGTCGGTCTTATGGATGCTGACATATACGGACCTAGCATACCAACCATGTTCAACTTGTTTGAACGACCCGATATCACCGTTCAAAAAAAATTAATTCCATTAGAAAAATATGGGATCAAATTAGTATCTATGGGATTTCTGGTTGATGTAAACCAGGCCATGGTATGGAGGGGGCCCATGGTTACCAGCGCTATTAAACAATTCATGAATGATGTAGAATGGGGCGAACTTGATTATATGATATTGGATCTGCCTCCAGGAACTGGAGATATACAGTTAACCATTGTACAATCTGTTCCACTATCGGGCGCCGTGATTGTTTCTACCCCTCAAAATGTGGCACTAGATGACGTAAGAAAAGGGGTGGCTATGTTTCACAAAGTGAATGTTCCTGTGCTAGGAGTGATTGAAAACATGGCCTATTTCAGTCCGCCTGATGCGCCTGATAAAAAATACTATATCTTTGGACAGGGTGGGGCTAGCCAACTAGCAGATGAATTAGCTGTACCGGTATTGGGAGAAATACCCCTTGAGCAGCCCATCCGTGAGTCTGGTGACAATGGTAAACCCATCGTTTTGGCCGACCAAGAGTCCGCTGCAGCTGCAAGCTTTTTGGCTTGTAGTGCTAACATGCAGCAGCAATTAGCTATTCGCGCAGCCCCAACTCCAAAAGATCTTTCTATTTCTTTTACGGGAAAATCCCCATCTGCTCATACATAATACCGATTTTATTAATCGCGTTTATAAAAGCAGCTGTACGGAGATCATCGAGCTTATTCTCTTCGCGAATACTCGTGATTTGCTCATAAGCGGTAATCATACTTTCTTCGAGGCCAGAATCAACTAAGTCATATTCATCTGCGCCGCGAGTAAGAATCTTACGCTCAAGCTCTCCAAATGATTTACCCGCTAATTGCTCAATCTCTGTTACAATGCGCATCAAACTAGCCTCATCAAAACGTTTATTAAGTCTGCCATAGCGTACATGTTGGATATTTTTGAGCCACTCGAAATACGAAACAATTACCCCACCAGCATTCAGATAAGAATCTGGTATAATTAAGGCCCCTCGCTCTTTCAAATACTCATGTGCATCGGCCGTGGTAGGTCCATTAGCGGCCTCAGCGATAATCTTGGCTTTAATGTTAGGGGCATTTTCTATAGTTATTTGACTTTCGAGCGCCGCTGGAATAATAATATCGCACTCTTGTTCAAAAATAGCCCGCTTGCCTTTTAGTCTGGTCGAGTTACCAAAGCCAATGATGCTACCAGTTTCTTTACGGTAGTCCATGAGTGCTTTCAAATCCATACCATTGGGATCGTATATAGTCCCTTCCATTTCGGCTACTCCAACCAATTTGGCTCCAGCCTGGGTCATATACAAAGACGAGTGATACCCTACATTACCCAATCCTTGCACCACAAAGGTTTTATCCTCGATTCCTGTACTCAAGCCAAGCTTGTCCATATCTGCTTTATGATTACAGGCCTCTCGAACACCAAAATAGACCCCACGCCCAGTAGCTTCGGTACGCCCACGGATACCCCCTTGCTGTATGGGTTTTCCAGTAACACAAGCCTCGGCGTTCAGATCGTCACTCATTTGCCGGTAGGTATCCAAAATCCAACCCATCTCACGTGCCGATGTTCCATAATCCGGTGCCGGTACATCTACGGCAGGTCCTATGAAGCCTTTCTTAATTAGCTCAAAAGTATAACGCCGCGTTATTTTTTCTAATTCTCTGTCTGAGTACTCACGGGTACTGATCTTTACCCCACCTTTAGCGCCCCCAAAAGGAACATCAACAATAGCACACTTATAGGTCATCAACGCCGCTAAAGCCATAGTTTCGTCTTCATCCACCTTGTGCGAATATCGAATCCCCCCTTTGGTTGGCATTTTATGATGCGAATGCTCGACTCGCCATCCCTCTATTACTTGAATGCTCCCATCGTCTCGTTTAATGGGAAAAACCACTTTATAGACCGTATTACACACCTTAATTTGATTCAATATTCCTTTATCGAATCGGGTGAATGGAGCTGCTTTATCAAAATTATGATTGACCTGTTCGTAGAATTTATAATGCCTCATGTAGATAGTTGACTTTTTTTGGTTAATGAAATTAGTTGCTATGCGATACGATTCATCTAATTTTTTCGCTATGCTTTAGTCTACAAAACTCAAACTATTTATTGGTCTAATGGTCGGGAGAATCTTAGACATTTACAATAAAAAAGCGCTTTTTTAAAAAGGAATTTTAGTGTACTACACCCCAAGCTATTTCTCTTTTCAAGCTACGTAAAATCCATAGCTATACTAGTTTTGATACTTTTTATATAGCGCTATTTCATCTTCACTATCATGGACTACTTTTTGTGCTATGTCTGAATGATTGTTTCGATCTAAAGAAGCTTGGAACCTACCTTCCATAGGATCATAATGCCCCTCCAACCAGCCCATGGGTGGCAAGTAAAAATATCCTTGTACGCTATAATCATTATCTTCTAAGTGACTGATTTTCGTCGAGGCTGTACTAATTTCAGGATACTCTTCATTCCAACATTCTTCAATTCTCACTGGCCGAGATGGGGTTACCCAAGTGATTTCAGTCACTGCTAAGTAGCCGCCTATTTTTCGGTATTCCCTCCACAATTTTATTTCTTCAGAAAGCCCAATATTGTAAGTGGCTCCCTCTGACCAAATAAGATCTAGTTCTGCTGGCTTGAGTTCGAATGTAAATCAATTATTAATTTAATTCTGTCATTTGGCTTGTGTAAGAAAGGCCGTTAATCTAGGGGCAAATACAAGGTCAACGACCCATCTTTAAATAATATCTCGTCTAAATGACCCATTTTTTGGCGATCTTCGGTAATTAAATGCAAGTGTACATTGGAATCATGATGAGTAAAAATAGCTTTGTGCTCGGTGGAGAAAAAACCCACGATATCTATTTGTTCATTTGACAACTCATAATCTATTTGGCCTTGATGTGCCTGCGTCGGCGAACTTACCTTTGAGCCTGCGGGCAGGTTTACAATATGAATTAGTGCGTTATCAGCGACCCCTGATATTTTAAACATAAATGGTCTGGATGATTGGCGAGTTAACCTATCCAAATAGCTTTCCAGTTGCTTTATTGTTCTAATAGAGTCGGGTATGGAATGACCCTCCCATGCTTCAATATGATCATAGGCAAAAAATGGTGCCTTCACTGACTCTACTTCTTCCACTTTCATCGTAGAATCAGAGGTAACCGTAGAAACATACGACTTCCCATCCATGATGAGTATTTCACCTGTTAAAATTCTACCGGCCCAAGCCCGTAAACATTCTCTTTAGCAGGAATGGTATCGAGTTCTATAACGCCCTCAAGCTTACCCTCCCACATTACTTTTCTCATTTCCCCTACAACCCTAACATGCTGGGATTTCTCTTGAGCAATCAATGGAACGGTAGCTGCTAATTGAAACGCAATCATCAATAATAAAAAGGAAAACGTATTTCTATACATGGTGTTTGTTTTATGCTTTCATCTAATGTCTGCTTAGTTCTTCATTTATACTTGTGCTCTAATACCTGCAATGATTATTTGATTTAAAGCATTGGCTATATACAAATGACAAAAGATTATATATTCTCTAACTCCTTCAAAATATCACTTTAATAATTTTTTCTCTAGACTTAGTATTATTTTTAAATTATGAGATCTAACCAAATATTGTACCCATTATTACCCGTCTTCTTCTCCATTCTATTTCTAGAATGTACAAATACCAATGAGGAACTCGAGGGAGCTAAACAGCTACACGAAACGGTTAACACCGTCGATACTCATGTAGATATAAACAATGGGGCATTATGATTGATTTATTACATCCCTCTAGGGCTTCAAACATGCAAACTATGGCCTTATCAAAAGCACCGGTCATTGCCTCTCATTTGTTAGCTAGAGCCACGCAAATCCAACAAGTGGAAGGTAGTTACTAATGATATTCTACTAAAAACTCGATGAGCTGGCATAAGGAGCACTCACAGATATACGATTACGTTCTTCCGGTGCGAAAAATCATTCATGTAGATATGGATGCCTTTTATGCCGCGGTGGAACAACGCGATCATCCAGAATGGCGCGGCAAACCCGTCATTGTAGGAGGGCGTCCTAGTGGTCGAGGGGTAGTCTCTACCGCAAGTTATGAAGCCCGTATATTTGGAGTGCATTCGGCAATGCCCACTTCACAAGCATACCGACTCTGTCCCCACGGAATTTTTGTGCCTGCACGCTTCGATGCCTATAAAGAAGCTTCCGCTTTGATACGAAATGTATTTTATGAATATACTGATTTAGTCGAGCCCTTATCGTTAGACGAGGCTTATTTAGATGTTACCGAAAATCACTTCAATAACCCATCGGCAACCTTAATCGCCAAGCAAATAAAGTTAAAGATATACGAACGTACCCAACTAACCGCATCTGCAGGAGTTGGTCCTAATAAATTTGTGGCTAAAGTCGCCTCAGATATAAACAAACCAGATGGATTGACCGTTATCCCCCCCGAAATTATGGACCAATTTTTGGAGGAATTGGACATTAAAAAGTTTTATGGGGTAGGGAAGGCTACATTGCGAAAAATGCAAGGACTAGGAATCCAAACAGGAGCGGACTTGAAGCAGTGGGATCTTTTTGATTTGGTCCAAATTTTTGGGAAATCTGGGCAATACTATTATCGGATGGCTAGAGGATTAGATACCCGGCCCGTACAATCTCATCGCATACGTAAGTCCTATGGAAAAGAACGTACATTTCGTGAGGACATTATCGAAAGAGAATACATCTTACGATTCATCGAAGGATTATCCGCAACCATATCTGAGGGCATGCGTTCTATTCCGGCGGCTGGTAAAACTATTACCTTAAAGTTGAGATATGATAATTTTGAAACCATTTCACGCAGTCTTAGTCTGTCTCATTATACCAATGATGCCTCTGAGATAAGCTTGGTTACCCAAGAACTCCTTAAAGTCACTGAATTTGGAGAGCGCCCTGTTCGTTTGCTTGGCATTAGCCTTTCCAACTTAGATATTAACGAGGAAGACCAAGCGCAGCAACTCCAGCTCTCCCTTGACAAATAAAGCTAAAAAATCTGTTATACTATTGGCCTAGAACGCTATTCTACCGAAGGTTTTTTTCTGGATTTTATATGAATATCACGCTGAGGGAAAGGAATTTCAATACCACGCTCATTAAACTTGCGTACGATGGCCTGATTTAATTCGTTTTGCACGGTGTAACGGTTTTTAACATTGGGGACCCACACAATGAGCTTCATATTCCAGGCAGAATCTCCAAAAGAACGAAGATGAACGTCATGTCTTCGTCTTTTCATGACCGAACTACTTTCACTCGCCACCTCATCAAGGGCTTGTAAAACATCGTCCAAATCCGAGTCATAGGCCACGCCCACATCTATAATTAATTTGAAAGTAGGATCTCCGTGGGAGTAATTAATCACATCCTTACTCACAAAATCTGAATTAGGTACTATGATAGAAATATTCTCCAAGGTTTTAACCTTAGTTGCTCGGATATTAATTTCTTCAATATCTCCTTCAATGCCGTTAACAACCACTCGGTCTCCCACGCTAATAGGTCGCTCAAACAGCAC
>Ga0066825_10000292_pt1 | contig 16347 bp, 20 predicted proteins | sample ETNtaG_6_FD_65608 | JGI IMG/M metagenome (GOLD analysis project Ga0066825, IMG submission 65608) | Marine microbial and viral communities from oxygen minimum zone, Eastern Pacific Ocean - ETNP201306SV45 | ecosystem: Environmental > Aquatic > Marine > Oceanic | place: Pacific Ocean: Eastern...
AAGCAAAAGATGCCCAAACCAAAATAGCAGCGCTCAAATCGCGACTATCGAAGCTCTAACTTTTTGATGCAATAATTGTAACGCCCCCTTTTACAACTTGCCCTTCTTCAACAAGTAAGGGTGTTTTTATTGGCAAGAATACGTCTACTCTTGATCCAAATTTGATAAAACCAGCATCTGTTCCTTGGGTAACGGATTGCCCTTCCTTAGCATAGTTCACAATACGTCTGGCTACTGCTCCTGCAATTTGTCGGTAAAGTACTTCTCCATAGGCTGGATTATCAACCACAATGGTGGTCCTTTCGTTCAAAGTAGATGATTTTGGATGCCATGCAACGAGATATTTACCAGGGTGGTATTTGCTAAACACAACAGTACCAGAAACAGGGTATCGGGTTACATGTACATTTAAGGGGGACATAAAAATAGACACTTGCAATCTTTTGCCTTTAAAGTATTCAGGTTCCTCTACCTCTTTTACAATAACCACTTTTCCGTCTACAGGAGATACTACTGCGTCTTGAAGAGCAAGTGATGGTCTATCTGGGTTTCTGAAAAACTGCAGCACTAATACTAAAAAAATAAGCAGTGTAAATTGGAGTGTAATACGTAACCACTTAATGCTTACAAATTGCTCTAACAACAATGCAGAAACAGCGATCAATACAAAACTTACAATGATAATGGTAAAACCTTCTTTATGAAACATAGGAGAATAAATTCAGTAATAATATATACATGGGCGCAGCTAATATGGAACTGTCGATGCGATCGTAAACTCCACCATGTCCAGGCAAAATACTCCCGCTATCCTTAACATCACAAACACGCTTTATTTTGGATTGTATAAGATCGCCTAAAGCACCTAATACCGCAGTCACTAAAATAATCAGAAACCAACTGTAGGGCGTGTTATCCATGTCAGCAACCCACATTAGTACTACAGTTGCGACAAGTATTCCTCCCAGGCTTCCTTCAATTGTTTTATTGGGCGAAATGGTAGGGGCTAGTTTTCTTTTTCCAAATAATGAGCCAATTACATATGCGCCAGTGTCACTGAGCCAAATAATCCCAAAAAAATACAACACATATATAGGGTTGGACTTTCCTAAAAAAGCGATTAATATTAGTGGTATGCAGATTTGAAACATGCTTAAGAAATAAACAACTGACTTACTGTAGCTCAACTGCTTTGAATTTCTAAAAAAACCCAGCATAACCAAACACCCAGTTGCTCCTGCCCCAATCAAATAAGGAAAGTATTCGTGATTCAGTTGAACCATAGTGTATACTACAGGAAAGAAAAGGTAACTTAAAATGATTTTTTTGTCGGTAATTCTTTGAAGTTCCCACTGTGCTATAATTGACATAAGAAAAAGGACCAAAGAAAAAAAAGTACTTTCTATGTAAAGGCTCCCTAGGAGCAATCCAACATAGAAGAATGAGGTTAAGGAACGAATTAAAAAATTCATGAAAAATCTTCAAGTAAAAGCAAATACACTTCCTTGACACTGCTGCCGTAGTTCATGTAGTTTTCATCGCTCATTACGTCTGTTTTAAACTGCTTTATGGAAGTGATGTTAAGGGGAATATTATCAACATAGCGATGCTTGATACTTTTTAATCCTTCAGACACGGTTTTAGAGAACTGACGTGTGCCTGCAATGATTACCAATGTTTCAGGAAGATCAGCTAATTTATTTGAACCCAATTGACGTTCGCAGACAACAATGCTTCCGTCATAAGCAACGATAGACTCACAGCTGCAAAGCATTACTTTGGCATTGAGATTAGTTTTGGTAAGTGTAATGCCAACATCTAATTTTTTAGCTAGTACTGGATCTAGACAAAATAGCTCTCTTATCTCAGTAGGGTATTCTTTAACAATAGAAAGAAATGCGTCTTTCGCATCTTGTAAGGTTTCACAGTAGACAAATTTTCCACCACAAGCCGTAAACTTTTGGGCAAAATCTTGTTCAATTGGAAGTTCTTTGAGCGGCATGTGCGGACCTCGCTCATCCTCAATTTGCTCTTCTTTAGGAGCTGTTTTTTTTCCAAAAATATTTGACCAGAACTTACTCACATATCAAGGTTGTCACACAAAGGTAACAAATCGCAAATTAGTTGGCATCATTTGTTTTTGTAGAATCTTTCGCGTTGAAAGTTTTTTCACTCTTTTTGGGTGTCGCTTTGGGTTTTGCCACTGATTTGGTCTTTGGTATCTCAACTTCTGGATTTTCAAAAGGCCTTTTCCCAAAAATACGCTCCAGATCGTCTTTAAAAATCACTTCTTTTTCGAGTAAGTGCTCAGCAAGTTCTGTTAGCTTGTTTTTATATTTTTTAAGCAATTGAATAGCGCGTTTATATTCTTTTTCAACGATTAAAGAAATCTCCGTGTCAATAAGTTTGGCTGTTTCTTCCGAGTAAGGCTTGGTAAAACCATACTCGCTGTCATTTGTTTGGTAATATGTAATGTTTCCAATCTTGTTATTCAAACCATAGATGGTTACCATTGCTCTGGCCTGCTGGGTTACTTTTACCAAGTCACTTAATGCACCTGTTGAAATTTTATCAAAAATGATGCTTTCAGCTGCTCTACCACCGAGTGTAGCACACATTTCATCTAACATTTGTTCAGTGCGAACAATTTGCCTTTCTTCAGGTAAATACCAAGCAGCACCTAAGGATTGTCCTCTTGGAACAATAGTCACCTTTACAAGTGGAGCGGCATGCTCTAGCATCCAGCTCACTGTAGCATGTCCTGCCTCATGAAAGGCAATCGTTTTCTTTTCTTCAGGAGTTATAATTTTACTTTTCTTTTCAAGTCCGCCAACAATTCGGTCTACAGCATCTAGGAAATCTTGCCGCCCTACCTTTTTCTTGTTTTTTCTAGCTGCGATCAATGCCGATTCATTACAAACGTTGGCAATGTCAGCCCCAGAAAATCCTGGTGTTTGTTTGGCTAAAAAATCAACATCTAATTTGGCGTCTGACTTCAATGGTTTGAGGTGTACTTTGAAAATTTCTTTACGCTCTCTCAAGTCAGGAAGATCAACATAGATTTGTCTATCAAAACGTCCAGCACGCATCAATGCTTTGTCCAAGACATCGGCGCGGTTAGTGGCAGCAATAACAATTACATTAGTATTGGTGCCAAATCCATCCATTTCAGTAAGCAGTTGGTTAAGGGTGTTTTCACGTTCATCATTTGAACCAGTAATGTTATTTTTACCTCTTGCTCGTCCGATGGCGTCAATTTCATCAATAAATATAATAGCTGGTGATTTGTCTTTTGCTTGCTTGAATAAATCGCGCACACGGGATGCACCTACCCCTACAAACATTTCTACAAAATCAGAACCTGACAACGAAAAGAAAGGTACTTTAGCTTCCCCAGCAACAGCCTTTGCTAATAAGGTTTTTCCTGTTCCTGGAGGACCAACCAACAAGGCACCTTTTGGAATTTTTCCACCTAACACGGTATACTTGCTTGGGTTTTTTAGAAAGTCTACAATTTCTTGTACTTCTTCTTTGGCTCCTTCCAAGCCTGCAACATCTTTAAATGTTACTTTAACATCAATTTTTTCATCAAATAACTTGGCTTTTGATTTACCAATATTAAAGATTTGAGCACCACCACCTCCGGCACCGCCACCAGACATACGTCGCATAATAAACAACCACACGGCAATGATTAGTATAAGCGGTAAGAATCCGAGTAGTACATCTAGCCAACGACTTTCTACTGTTTCAAATTCATAAGTAAAGGAAACACCTTCTTCTTCTGCGGCTTCTAATTTCTTTTGGAAAAGCTCAAGGTTACCAACTTCAAACTGGTAGTGTGGACCACCATTGTTTACACGACCAAACAAGTCTTTTTTAGTGGCTTTGCTGTGTTTGGTTTCTGAAAGCGCAGATTCTGTCAAGGTTACTTGTGCAGTTTTTTTATTTATGACAACAACCTTGCTTACTTCACCATCCCTAAGGAAGTTTTCAAAGTTTGAAATGTTGATCTTTTGGTCGCTAGACATGCTGTTGTTGCCGCCAAAAAATGACATACCAATAAAGAAAAGTATTATACTCGCATATAGCCAATAAGAACTTATGCCCGGTTTTTTAGGTGGTGTTTTTTCTCTTTTAGCCATATTTTAATATTTAGACTCTATTAGCGTTTGCTTAGCATCGCCCCATAGTGATTCAATGTCATAATGAGACCTTGTTTGTTTTTGAAAAATGTGCACTACAATATCGACAAAGTCCATTAATATCCATTCACTTGTGTCAAGTCCCTCAATGTGCCAAGGCTTTTCATGAATAGCCTTGCTTACCAGTTTTTGAACGGCGCCAGAAATGGCACGCACCTGAGTGTTGGAATTACCTGAACACACAACAAAGTACTTGCATACATTGTTTTCAATTTCGCGTAAATCTAGAACATTGATGTCTTCTCCTTTTACTTCTTCGATGCCTTCAATTATGTGAGTCAGAAGTGTATCTGTATTTTTTTTCTTTATCATGCAATACTTGTCTTCGTAAATGTAATTGTTATTTGCAAAATTACTTCACAAAAACCATACTTTTGTATATGCTAATAATCAAACTTAGTGCCACCCCCTCTACCAACAACTTTTTAAAGCAATGGGTGCAGGAAAGCAAAGCATATGAAAGTATAGCTGTTTGGGCTGAACACCAAACCGAAGGTCGGGGAAGAATGGGAACAAAATGGCTTTCAGAAGCAAATTTAAACCTGACGGGCTCTATCTATGTTACTAATATTGCCCACCATCAAAACAACATTTTTAACCTAAATAAGCAAGTTTGCCTGACCATTATGGACACTCTTGGAACGTTAGAAATACCCAAACTAAGTATCAAATGGCCAAACGACATTTTGTCAGCTAATAAAAAAATTGGTGGTGTTTTAATCGAACCCATAATGCGGGGGAAGCAGATGACAGGAGTGGTAGTCGGCTGTGGACTCAATGTAAATCAAGAAAAATTTGATTCTTCATTGCCATTCGCTGCATCTATAAAATCTATCACTAAAAAGACTCACGATATTGGTCCTTTGTTTGAGTCATTAGCAAAAAATATTGTTAGCGTTGTTTGCTCAGCCCAAGTTGACCACGAACGTTATCTAAGTATTCTGTACAAGATAAACGAAATGTGTGATTTTAAAATGAAAGATGGTACTTCGTTTAAAGGTAAAATTTCAGGAGTCTCAACAAATGGAAAATTAGTTGTTACTCATGAAAATGGGCAGCGTAAATCATACCAGGAAAAGACTTTGATGTTTACAGATTTCTTGAATTAGCTATAAGTGCTTCAAGAAATTTCGTAAGTGGTTTCTTTACCATCATTTGCATCATCGGATTGATGTTGCTCTCAAATACTAGTTGTATTTTCGTTTCTTGATCAATCGATTCAAGGTTCGCGCGTAACTCAAATGGAACACTTCCACCATCAGCCGCCATTACAATTTGTTTGTTTGGTATTTGACGCTCAAGCTTTAGAGGAATTGTGGGCATACCTCCCAACTTAAAGCTAAAATGTTTCTCATCTTTTATACTAAAACTAGCTTCCTCTGGCATTAACAGTTCATATGTACTTGCCTTTGTAAGTTGTTCAAAAACTTCTTCAATGGGTTTGGCTATTGTGGCTATGCTGCTTTCTAATTTCATTTAACTTCTATTTGGGGGACCAAAGCACGGGTGCTTTACGCCACTGTTTTAATACTTCTTCTTGATCAATTTCAATATACCCAGCTTTAATAGCAGTTTCTATTAAAGTGTTATAGCCAGAAAGTGTAGTCAGCTCCACCTCAGCGTCCATCATGTTGTCTTTAGCAACATCAAACTCATAGCTAAAAAGCGCTATCATTCCAAGGACATCAATATTTGCTTTGCGTAGGGCTTCAACTGCCTGGAGACTGCTTTTACCTGTACTGATTAAATCTTCAATTACAACGGTTGGGGCATCAACATCGTATCGGCCTTCTATCTGATTTTGTCGCCCGTGTTTTTTAGGCTGTGGACGCACATACATAAACGGCAAATCAAGCGCTTCTGCTACCATCATACCTATCCCAATGGCTCCCGTTGCAACACCAGCTATAGCTTTAGTTTGAGGATATTTTATTTTGATTTCGTCCGCCATCGCTTGGCTTAAAAACCTTCTAATCTCAGGGTATGACAGTGTTATTCGGTTATCACAGTAAATTGGCGACTTCCATCCACTGGCCCATGTAAATGGATTTTTGGGTTCAAGCTTAATTGCTTTAATTTGTAATAGGTATTCGGCTACTTTTTTAGCGGTAGAGAGTTCCTTAGGCATGGCGCAAATGTATAAAGTTTTTGTCAATCAAAAAGAGATAATCCTCACCTCGACTCCATCAAAAGGTAAGTCTGTTAAAGTCCTACCCCTAAAATCCACATCCTTCAATAAAATAATGAGGGTTATTCGAACAACACGTTTTAAAGAACTTTATCTTATTCATGACAACCCCAATAAACTTTTGAGTGGTTTTAAAAAAAAACTACCCGTCACCATTGCTGCTGGTGGAGTAGTCCTGCATGAGGATGGGAAATTGCTATTTATCTATCGTAAAAATAAATGGGACCTACCTAAGGGAAAAGTAGATAGGGGTGAAAGCCTTGAAGATGCTGCCAAGCGCGAAGTAAAAGAAGAAACTGGTATTAAAAAAATTAAAGTGGGTAAGCTGGCTGGCATGACCTATCATATATTTAAACGCAATAATCGTTATCAACTCAAAGAAACCCATTGGTTTTTTATGAAGTCTAGTTACAATGGTGATTTAATACCTGAAGTGAATGAGGACATCACCAAAGTAGCTTGGAAAAACAAAAACAAAACAGTTAAAGCACTAAATAGGACCTACCCAAACATTGAGGATTTATTTGATAAATCGAACCTTATGCAAGTTTTATTTGGGGAGGAATAAAGGTACTGTAATCACCATTGTTACGAATAAGTTCACGCACAATGCTACTGCTTATATAAGAAGTTTCAGCTGAGGTTAGCAGAAAAACAGTTTCAATATCAGACAAATACCTATTGGTTCGTGCAATGGCTTTTTCAAATTCAAAATCGCCATTGTTACGTACACCTCGTAAAATAAATTCTGCTTCAATTTCACGACAAAAATCAATTGTCAGACCATCGTATGCAGCAACTGTTATTCGTGTATTATGTTCAAAACAAGTATTGATAAAATCCAGGCGCTCTTCAAGCGAAAACATATATTTTTTCTCACTATTTTTTCCAATACCAATCACAATTTCATCGAAAATTTTAACGCCGCGTTCAACGATATCAAGGTGTCCAATGGTAAAAGGATCAAATGAGCCAGGAAATAGTGCACGTTTCATATTTCAAAGGTATTGTTTTTTAAACAGCTGTTGATCATGTCCACAATTAAGTCTCCCAATCTGATACCTGCGTGTTGGGCTTGCATGGGCAGCAAACTTTGTGCTGTAAGCCCTGGAATACTATTGAGTTCAAGAAAGTGTGGTGTATCACCAATGAAAATAAAATCACTTCTGCTAAAGCCCCTAACGCCTAACAGATTGAATACTTTTTTAGCAGCTGTATTAAGGTTTGCCAATTGCTTAGGTGATAGTCTAGCAGGGGTAATTTCTTCAGAATTTCCCTCATATTTGGCAGCATAATCAAAGAAATCGCCGTGTGTAACAATTTCAGTAGGCGCCAACACACAAACTTCTTCTTGATATTCGATTACACCAATGGAAACTTCTGTTCCTGACAAGTACCCTTCAATCAACACCTCATCGTCTTCTGCCAGTGCTGTACTTATGGCTTCTGACATTTCTTCTAGCTTATTAACCTTGACAACACCAAAGCTGCTGCCAGCTTTATTCGCCTTTACGAAGCAAGGCAGCCCAATGCTTGTAGCGAGTGATTGGCTGTTCCAATCTGAGTTGGCATTAATAATAATATTTTTAGCCATAGCGATATTGTGCGGTCGAAGTTTTTCTAACGTCTTATGTTTATTGTAAGTCAATTCAGACACCTCAGCTGAACAACCCGTGTATGGGACTTTTGCTTTATCCAATATTTTTTGAAGCTCGCCATTTTCGCCAGGCGCTCCATGAACAGCAATAAAAACGGCATCAAAAACATATCTTTTCCCATCATATGTATAAGAAAAATCTCTTTGGTCTAAATCAAGCGTGTTACCCATATGCTTAACAGTCCACTTTTTAGTAGATATAACCACAGGCTTAACATCAAAAATATCTTTAGGGATATTGTCTATAACTACCTGTCCACTTTTAATCGAAATAGCATGTTCGGATGTAGTTCCGCCCATTACTACAGCAATGTGCTTTTTCATACCGCAAATATCATTATTTTTGAACTTCATTGAAACATCCTATGCTTCACTTCATTCGTTTTTTATTTAGCAGGACTTTTTTTTGGCATTTGCTTTTGATGCTTGTGTCTGTTGCAGCCCTGTTACTGTTGTCTTTTTATGGGCTTAATTGGCACACCCGCCAAGGAAATTTTATTAAAGTTCCTGATCTAAATACCATGAAGATCGTAGATGCCCAAGAGCTTTTGCGAGACCAAGCCCTTAATTATGAGGTTATCGATTCTGCGCGATTTAACCCTGATTATGCGCCTTTCGCTGTAATTGAGCAAACCCCTCTAGCAGGTGAGATGGTCAAAAAAAACAGGAAGATATATTTAACACTAAATCCAGCAAACTATAACGAAGTAATACTGCCCGATGTTATTCAAATTACTCGACGATCTGCTGAGTCTACCCTTCGTGCGGTAGGTTTAGAAATAGGTGAAATTTTATATCAGGACAATATTGGAAAGGATATGGTTTTGCAATTGCGCTATGACCAAGCACCTATTGCCCCTGGTGATAAACTTCCCAAAACATCACGGGTAGATATTGTATTGGGCAATGGTAAAAAACCCGTAGAGTAGTTATGGAGGAAGAGAATAATTTAGATGAGCTTCACGAACATTACTCTTTCGGCGCAGACGCTGGTCAAGAACCTTTGCGTGTGGATAAGTTTTTAATGAACAGAATTGAAAACGCGACTCGAAACAAAATCCAACAAGCAGCAGCATCTGGCTATATCCATGTAAACGATATACCTGTTAAGTCAAACTATCGAGTAAAGGCTGGAGATATGGTTCGTGTTTTTTTAGCACATCCCCCACATGAAAATTTACTCGTACCTGAAGAGATGCCACTTGATATTGTGTTTGAAGATGACAGCCTGTTGGTGGTTAATAAAGCTGCTGGAATTGTAGTTCACCCGGGTCATGGAAACTATACGGGCACACTTGTAAACGGGCTTATTTATCATTTTGATAAACTTCCGAAAAACAGTAATAATCGACCCGGGCTGGTTCATCGTATTGATAAGGATACTTCTGGACTATTGGTTGTTGCAAAAACGGATAAAGCGATGGCTCATTTGGCTAAGCAATTTCACGATAAAACATCAGATCGTCAGTATTTGGCACTTGTTTGGGGTGATGTTGTAGACGATAAAGGAACAATAGCTGGTCATTTAGGTCGTGATCCTAAAAATAGATTACTGATGACTGTCTTTCCTGATGGAGATCAGGGCAAACCTGCCATCACCCATTATGAAGTTGTAGAACGTTTTGGATATGTGACATTAATAAAGTGTGTTTTAGAAACGGGGCGTACACATCAAATTAGAGCACATATGAAGCATATTGGTCATACCTTGTTTAATGATGCCCGTTATGGAGGGGATAAAATTTTAAAGGGTACTACATTTACTAAATACAAACAGTTTGTGGACAATAGCTTTAAGCAATTACCACGTCAGGCACTACATGCCCAAACGCTTGGATTTTTGCACCCCGAAACAAATCAAAAAATGTCTTTTAAGGCCACATTGCCTGATGACTTTAACGGAGCGATTGAAAAATGGCGCAATTATGCCCAACACCAACACTTGGGTAATTACTGATGCAAACAATAATTTGTTTTAAAGAAATAAGTTGAAAACTTAAATTTAGAATTGTACTTTTAAAAAAAATAGTGATGAAAATTCTTATTTCACCGGCCAAGTCACTTGACTACACTAGCACACTTCCAACTGCTAAAAACAGTCAGCCTTTGTTTTTAAGTGATGCCAAAAAATTAAATGCTACTTTGCGCTCAAAGAAGCCAACAGAATTGCAAGATCTGATGGGAATTTCAGAAAAATTAGCTGCCCTAAACTGGGAGCGAAACCAAGATTTCACCACTCCTTTTAATGTTGATAATGCGCGCCCCGCTGTTTTTGCTTTCAATGGTGATGTATACACTGGTTTGGATGCATACACCTTAGACGAAAAGGCGCTTAATGTTGCACAAAACAGCCTTCGTATTTTATCAGGACTTTATGGTTTATTAAAGCCTTTGGACTTGATGCAGCCTTATCGATTAGAAATGGGAACCGCATTTGGTGTTGATGGAAATAAAACCCTTTATGCTTTTTGGAAAGATAAACTAACCAAGCATTTAAAAGATGAGTTGGCTACTGATGAACTGCTGGTTAATTTAGCCAGTAAAGAATATGCTTCTGCTATTGATTTTAACGCACTAGATAACACCGTCATTAGCCCTGTTTTTAAGGACTTCAAAAATGGTAAACTTAAAATCATTTCCTTCTTTGCTAAAAAAGCGCGAGGTGTAATGACAAGATACTTGTTAGAAACAAATGCTTCCTCTGAAACTGATTTGTTGGCTTTTGAAGCTGATGGATATGCCTACAGCGAAGCCGAAACTAACGACGCTACTTCACCTGTTTTTGTGCGCTAGCATTTTGCTTACTTTTTTTTGTGGTCTTTTCACCCCAAAGGATGTGATTACAACTTTCCCTAGAAGCATTTCTTTGTCTCTTTTTCCAATAGCTAGGTTATTGAGACCTAAAACATATCAAAGATAAGAGCCTATATGACATATGCTCTAGCACAAAACATCTTTTGGGACTGCCAGCGTCTTAATGATGTAATGCATATTGTATACCAAATGTAGCCATTGAAGTATTTTTCATTTGAATACCATTCACTTGTTGTAAAACAGGTAAGAGCAGTTCCGCTGCCAGTCTAAGATTTTTCCATGGCCCTTTAGGAGCATAGAAGTTTACACCAATTCCAGTATCAATTTGTTCTCTACCGCTGTTTGCTGTGTTAAAAAGGGGCATCATCATTGGGTTTAGGTCAGCGTCTTTTCCTCTAATAGATTGTGTGTTAGTATATCGAATACTTCCTGATAAACTTATATAGTCAGATGCTTTGATGGCTCCCCAACCAACAACTGAAAACTGATTTGCTAGTCGATACTTTTCGCTGTTTTCATAAACCCTGAAGGTGTTTTTTGTTTGTGCCCCCCAAGAATATCGTGCTTTTTGACCTAGGTATGTAATACCTAAAATAGGATCTAAAGTTCCGCTACCAAGCTGCATGGGATAGGCAAGTTGTGCATTGTTCATCATAGGGGTATTATCACGTTGGTCAATATTTCCAGTTGGAATCGAGACGCCTGCAATAGCGTGTATGGATTGCTGTGGAAGATTGTATAAATTGACGAGTGCAGCTAGTGTAATATCTCCAAATCCTTTTGATTGGGTTGTAAAGTCCATGCCCATTTTTGTTTTTAGCCCCATGGTGTTTGAAATATAATTAACCATCACCATAAGTGTAACCCTATTTGACGGAGCATACATGGAACCCAGCATGTGCATGTTCATTTGCATGTCTTGTGGTGCAGCCATGTAGTTTTGTAAGATTACATTGTCGGCTAAAGCATCACTTCCTTGAAGACTACCCTTCATCCACATAGGCATGTTTTTGTAAGAAAACATGATTTCCCCTTTGTTATGCATGTGATCTCCCATTATGCTTATGGGGGCGTGACCATCTGGACGTGCTGCACTCCAGTCTTGTTTATCTTGTGCGAAAGTTGTTAGGGGAATGAAAATGATTAAGAATAAAAAGATAATATTACGGTTCATTAAAATTGGTTTTTGGTGGTTTAAGTTAAGCGATGTGCAAAAGTATGTTGGCGGGATTTAAAAATGAGTACGCCAAGCTCTTATTTCTAAAAATTATAAGGACGGTTAGCGAATTTCCGAAATAAAGTCTGCCACACTATTAGCTCCATTTGTTTCAAGGTGCTTAATAAACGCAGAGCCAATAATGGCACCTTTGCTATATGCTGTAGCTGCTTGATAGGTTTTAGCATTGCTGATTCCAAATCCAACCATAAGTTTGGCCTTGAGATTCATTGCGCCAATGCGTTTAAAATATTCGGCTTGTGAATTCCCAAAACTGCTTTGAGCTCCTGTTGTGGCTGCGCTACTTACCATATATATAAACCCTTCAGAAACGTCATCTATAAAACGAATTCGAGCATCTGGAGTTTGTGGTGTAATTAGAAACATGTTTAACAAACCGTATTGCTGAAATAGCTTCTGATATTGTTCATGGTAAACGTCAACAGGTAAGTCTGGAATAATCAATCCATCGATGCCTACTTCTTTACAACTTTGACAAAACCGCTCAACGCCATACTGCATCATGGGGTTGAAATATCCCATTACAACCAAAGGAACATGAATCTCTTTACGAACGTCTTTAAGCTGTTCAAAAAGCTTGTCGGTAGTCATGCCGTTACGCAATGCTTGGGTTGAGCTTTCTTGAATTGTTGGTCCGTCTGCAAGAGGGTCTGAAAAGGGAAGTCCTATTTCAATCATATCTACACCACTATCTTGAAGTTGCTTTAAAATAGAAACAGTGTCATCTAAGTTCGGAAACCCTGCTGTGAAATATATAGAAAGTAGCTTGTGGTCTTGCTCGAGTACAGTTTGAATACGATTCATAAATAAAGAGTAGCTTTATTTGAAAGCCCAAAAGTAATCTTTTAAAAAAGGCCAAGCAACAAAAAGTTGGAGACTACTTTTTTTTGAGTAGGTCTCTGATTTCAGTAAGTAATGTTTCTTCTTTGGTGGGCGCAGGTGGTTCAGGTGGTGGTGCATCCTCTTCTGCTGTCAATTTATCTTTTATATTATTATAAAACTTTACCACTAAAAATATTGAAAAAGCGACAATTAAAAAAGTGACCACATTATTGATGAACACACCATATCTGATGGCAATTTCTGCAGTTCCTTTTGATTCAACTGCAGGTTGAATTACATATTTAAATGATGCGAAGTCAACACCTCCAATGAGTTTTCCAATTGGCGGCATGATAATGTCATTCACTAATGATTTTACTATGGCACCAAAGTAAGTAGCCATAATAAGACCAACGGCTAACTCAATGACGTTGCCTTTACTAATAAACTTTTTAAACGCTTTGATGAATGGTGTATTTAACACCTTTTTTAATTTCATAAACTAAAAATTTATTTAATACAGTTCATATAAGATTGGTCAAATAAAAATCACTGTAATACGTTTTTTTAAATGTTAAAGCTTAAAATAATCAATATAGGTTTCAAGGTCTTTGTCCCCACGACCAGAGCAGTTGAACAACAATATGTCGTTGGGTTCAAATTTACGTTCATCCAAAACAGCAAAAGCATGAGCCGTTTCTATGGCTGGTATGATACCTTCCATTTGTGAAAGGGTTAGTCCCCAATCCATGGCTTCCTGATCAGGGATGGAAACAAATTCTGCGCGTTGACTGCGATATAAATGGGCATGCATAGGACCAACTCCAGGATAATCTAAACCTGCAGATATGGAATATGGCTCCGTGATTTGTCCATCAGGAGTTTGCATCAAAAGGGTTTTGCTTCCGTGAATGATTCCTTCTTTCCCCAAAGCAGAGGTAGCAGCACTTTCACCAGAGTCAATCCCTTTTCCAGCAGCCTCGACAGCTATGATATTTACTCTTGGATCATCAAGGTAATGGTAGTAGATACCAGCGGCGTTACTGCCCCCGCCAACACAGGCAATTACATGGTCTGGATAATCACGACCTTCTATTTTTTGTAGTTGTGCTTTACATTCTTCACTAATAATTGACTGAAAACGTGCCACCATATCCGGATAGGGGTGTGGCCCAACAACGGAACCAATAATATAATGTGTTTCAACAGGGTTGTTTATCCAATCACGGATTGCCTCGTTAGTGGCATCTTTGAGTGTTTTGCTTCCTGATTGAGCTGGTCTAACCTCTGCGCCTAACATTTTCATGCGAGCCACATTGGGCGCCTGACGTTTAATGTCCAATTCACCCATATAAACGATGCATTCTATTCCCATAAGTGCACAAACGGTTGCTGTAGCTACGCCATGTTGTCCTGCACCTGTTTCTGCAATAATCCGGGTTTTACCTAGTCGCTTGGCCAATAGAATTTGACCAATTGTGTTGTTTATTTTATGTGCCCCTGTATGACATAGATCTTCACGTTTTAAATAGATTTTTGTGTTGTATTTTTCTGATAAACGTTCGGCAAAATACAGTGGAGTAGGTCGTCCCACATATTCTTTTAATAGCTGATCAAATTCTTTTTTAAATTCATCCTTAGCGGTAATTTCAAGATAATTTTGACGCAATTCCTCAACGTTTGGATATAGCATTTCAGGAATATAGGCTCCGCCAAAATCCCCGTAATATCCTTCTTCGTTTACATTGTATGTGATCATAACGATAATTTTTCTTTAAACTTTTTTAGTTTCCCCACATTTTTTAGTGCTGGAGCCGTTTCAAATTTGCTGTTGATATCTATCGCATATAAAGGCAGGTCTGTATTGCGAAGTTCGTTAATCTTATCAACTTCTGCTAACCCAACGCCACCACTTATAAAAAAAGGTAAATCAAAAGTATATTTTTCTAAAATAGCCCATTCAAAAGTAGTTCCATTTCCTCCAGGCATGGGTCCTTTGGTATCAAATAAGAAAAAATCACAGTATGGCAGATAGTCTATAAGCGTATCAAAGTCAAAGCCTTCACTTACACCAAATGCCTTGATAACTTGTGTTTTTCCTTGAAGCTCACGACATAATCCGGGTGATTCATTGCCATGCAATTGTACAGCACCAAGCTTATAATTCTCAATGGCATTTTCAATTTCTATGACATCTGCGTCAACAAATACGCCTACTTTGGTAATTTGATCAGGTACTTGCTGAGGTTTTGGACAATATCTTTTTGAACCATCCCACAGAATAAAGCCCATATAGTTAGGTTGTAGTGCTGCCACTTCTGATATGTTTTTAGGTTCTCGCATGCCACATACTTTCCATTTCATAACCTAAAATTTTGAATGAATTTTTCCGCAGCCTTACCGGGACTGTCTTGCAGCATAAAATGTTCCCCCATCAAGAAGCCGTCAAAGCCAGCTTGCTTAAGTTTTTCAATGGCATCATAGCTTGAAATACCACTTTCTGAAATTTTTACTTTACCGCTTGGAATGTGCGCTGCAAGCATAAGACTAGTGTTTAAATCAACTGAAAAATCCTTCAGATTGCGGTTGTTAACACCAACAACGTCAACATATCCCAAAGGTGCTTGTTCAAGCTCTTCTAAGTTGTGTACTTCGAGCAGCACGTCTAGTCCAATATCCTTTGCAGTTTTTGCAAGTTGCTCGGTATCTTCAGTTTTAAGGCAGGCTGCAATGAGCAATATGGCATCTGCTCCAAATGCTTTGGCTTCGTAGATTTGGTATGCATCAACGATGAACTCCTTTCGCAGTAGGGGTAGATCACATGCAGCTCGGGCCAATAGTAAATCTTCTAGAGAACCGCCAAAATATTGCCCGTTGGTGAGCACTGACATGGCTGCAACTCCGGCTTTCTCATATTCTGCTGCTGCTTCTGCTGCTCTGGATTGTAATTTTATTTTAGGTTTAGAGGGAGATCGACGCTTGTGTTCTGCTACAATTCCCAATGGTGTATTCTTGATTCTATTAGAAAAGGAGATGGTTTGTCTGTCGTAAAGCGGCATTGCTTGTAGCTGCGCTTGAGAAACAACAGCCTTTTTTAAGGCTATTTCCTTGCGTTGGTCAGAGACAATTTGTGCTAAAATACTCATGCTTTGCTTAGTGCTAATAGTTTGGTAAATGCTGCTAATGCCTTTTTTGATTCTATAGACTCTTTTGCCCTGGCGTAACCTTCTGAAATTGAAATATCCAGCGCTGTTGCAATGGCAGTGCCGGCATTAGCACATACTACTTGTTTTTGTGCAGCCGTTCCCTCGTCTTGAAGCACTGCAGTAAAAATAGTAGCTGCATCTTTAACAGTATTGCCCCCAGCAATTGTCTTTGGGTCAAGGGGCTTAAGCCCAAAGTCTGTGGGGCGAATAAGCCGTTC
>Ga0066825_10000294_pt1 | contig 16226 bp, 13 predicted proteins | sample ETNtaG_6_FD_65608 | JGI IMG/M metagenome (GOLD analysis project Ga0066825, IMG submission 65608) | Marine microbial and viral communities from oxygen minimum zone, Eastern Pacific Ocean - ETNP201306SV45 | ecosystem: Environmental > Aquatic > Marine > Oceanic | place: Pacific Ocean: Eastern...
GCCTTGGCTGAACAAAGCTCTTATCACGTTAGCTTGAATTTATGTTTCGACTTAGAAGGAGTTATGATAGACGGGAAGTTATGCCGGAATTTAGATCCCGAAGGATTTTTGGATGCAAGAGATGATGGGCAGATAAGTGGCGGTATGATACCCAAAATAGAGGTCGGTTTCAAAGCAGCGAAGGCAGGTGTGGACCCCGTACGTATTGTTCACCCGAGAGATTTGCATGTAGAAGATGCAGGAACTTATTTGCGTTTAGAATAGTGGGTTAATTAGTCTAACACCCATTCAAGGGCGCATAAAGTAGTATTTGTTTAAATAAACTAATAAAAATATATAAACATAAAATCATGAAGTCGCATTATCACACCGATAATGAATGGAAAATAGTGGCAGAGCAGGCTTTGAGCTTGCTAAAGCAACTTATTGCTATAAAATCCTATAGTGGGCAAGAAGAGGGAACCGCATCTCTTTTAGAAAATCATCTTCAGTCCAATGGATATAGAGTTGAGCGCATACAGAATAATGTGTTGGCTCGTGGCAAAAAGTGGACAGAAGGAGCCCCGGTTCTTTTATTAAATTCTCATCATGACACTGTTCAAGTTACATCAAACTGGGATACCGATCCGTTTGAACCGGTTGAAATGTCCGGTAAATTACATGGATTGGGCAGTAACGATGCGGGGGCTCCTTTGGTTTGTTTATTGCATACTTTTTATTGGCTTAACAATTATGAGCAACCGTATAATGTTCTTTTTTTGGCTTCTGCTGAAGAAGAAACTTCCGGAACAAACGGGGTTCCAATAGCTTTGGAGGCGATGGGAAAGGTGGACTTAGCGGTGGTTGGAGAACCTACTTCTATGGAAATGGCTGTAAGTGAACGAGGGTTAATTGTATTGGATGTGACGACATTGGGTGAATCTGGACATGCGGCACGTGGGGAAGGCGTTAACGCACTTTATAAAGCGGTAGATGCGATAAATTGGTTTCGAAATTTTGAATTTGACAAAGTTTCTGATCAGCTTGGAAAAGTGAGTATGAATGTTACCCAAATAAAGTCGGGAACACAGCATAATGTGATTCCTGATACGTGCCAATTTGTTGTAGATGTTCGGCCAAACGACTGTTATACCAATACAGAAATTGTGGAAATTATTCGCATGAATATCGATGGACGTGTTAATCCAAGATCGCTTCACTTAAATTCTTCTGGAATATCCAATCAACATTCTGTGGTGCTAAAAGCCAAAGAGCTTGGAATCCTTAGAGTTTCTTCAAAAACAATGTCGGATCAAGCCCATATGCCATTTCCTAGTATAAAAATAGGCCCTGGTAATACCCAACGTTCACATACTCCAAATGAATTCATTTATATTGATGAAATTCTTGACGGCGTTATGGGCTACGCACATTTACTGAATGGCTTAGATATTCCTCATTGGAATCCTGCATAACATTAAGCAATGAATGGAGTCCATTACATCACCCAGAGAACATAATAAGAAACAAATATGGCTAAAAAATTATGGGACAAAGGTCTCCCATTAGATGAAAAAATAGAAGCCTTTACTATTGGTAGAGACAATGAATGGGACTTGCGTCTGGCCCCTTACGATGTGCAAGGAAGTATAGCTCATGTAAAAATGCTGGCTAAAGTAGGGCTATTATCAGAGCAGGAATGCGATACCTTAGTATTTGAATTGACGCGGATTTTAGATGAAGACATAAAAACTGGTCAATTTCAGATTAGTAAGGGAGTGGAAGATATCCATTCGCAAATTGAATTGATGTTAACTGAAAAATTAGGAGACCTTGGGAAAAAAATACATGCGGGAAGGTCACGAAATGACCAGGTATTATTAGATTTAAAACTATATTTCCGGGACGAACTTTATAGTATTGCAAAGCAAGTAAGGGAGCTTTTTAAAGCACTATTAGCACAGAGTGAGACGCATAAAGAGGTACTTATGCCAGGCTATACTCACACGCAAGCGGCCATGCCATCTAGCTTTGGATTGTGGTTTGCAGCCTATGCCGAAGCCCTGGTGGATGATATTCAGCAGCTTCATGCTAGCTACGAATTAGTCAATCAAAATCCATTGGGTTCTGCAGCTGGTTACGGGTCCTCATTTCCTTTAGACAGAGATTATACCACAGAGTTACTCGAGTTTAATGGAATGAATGTGAATGTCGTTTACGCACAAATGGGGCGTGGTAAGGTGGAACAGAGTATTAGCTTTTCCTTGGCAGCACTTGGTCAAACCATCAATAAATTATCGTCGGATATCTGCCTTTTTAACAGTGGTAATTTTGCTTTCATCACCCTGCCGGATGAGTTGACTACCGGTAGCAGTATTATGCCACATAAAAAAAATCCGGATGTATTTGAACTAATGAGGGCTAAAAGTGCGGTATTAAGGGCGTTACCCGCATCTATTGCACAGCTTAATGGAAATTTAACCTCAGGCTACCATCGAGATTTTCAATTATTGAAGGATCTTATTTTCCCAGCACTAGACGAAGTTAAGGCTATGTTGGATATGTGTATTTATGCAATCCCTAAGATCAAACCAGTGGCTAATTTATTAGATCATTCTCAGTATGACGTTTTATTTTCAGTTGAACGGGTTAATGAATTGGTTATGTCCGGTCTTAGTTTTAGAGATGCCTATATTCAAGTAGGTAAAGAACTGAGCAATGGTAGTTTTGCACCACCAAAAGATTTAAACCATCGCCTAGTAGGCAGTTTGGGAAATTTGGGAAATGAACGAATTGCTAAGAAGATGAACGTATTGATGCAATCATTTGATGGAAAGGTTTCTTTGCGCTAGTATTGGTTGTTTTTATTTAGTTTATTATTCCATGACGAACTATGTTATATCTTGTGCTTTTTAATAGGCAAGTAACAAAAAGGGATATCGATTACGACCTAATTTTGATTAACAAAAAAATTACATGAGGATTCAAAATAAGGGAATTAGATTAGTTGGAATATTAGCTCTAATTATTGAGTTAAATACAGAATTAGTATACGAGAGTACTCTGAACGCGAAACTAAGTGGGGAGTTATACAGCTACTACAACTTAACCCATCGTTATTACCCATTATGATCACTGTTCATGAGGATGATGATCATATATTTTCGGCTTTGCGAAATGGTGCCACAGGCTATTTAAACAAAAATACCAAACCTGATGAACTTATAGTGTCCATCAAGATGGCCGTTGATGGAGGTTCTCCAATGTCTCCAAATATTGATCGTAAAGTTATAGAAAATTTTCAGCAGGAATAGGTAACCGTTGGTTTAACCGAGCAAGAGCAAATCATATTGGAATTACTAGCAGAAGGGTTGTCGTACAAAATAATGGCAAAAAAATATTTCTATCAGTAGACGGGTACGTTACCATATCAGAAATATCTATGCTAAGTTAGATGCCAAGAATCGGGCAGATGCTATATCGAAAGCCCACGCAAAAAAGCTTATTCGATGAAATAGATAAGTACTTTTACGCTTATTACTTTACCAAAAATTTTAAAAGAATCGCTTCAAAAGTACTTCGGACTGTTTCACATAATTTCCTTCGAAAATAAGTGCGTGTACAAGCAAGGGATAAAGTTGACACAGCTTTTGCCTTTCTTCCCAACCGGGCTGTAACGGATACTCTGTTTGGTAGCCATCGTAAAAAGCGGGATTGAACCCGCCAAATAAGGTAGTCATCGAAAGGTCCATTTCACGATGTCCATAATATACTGCAGGGTCATAAAGGGCAACTTGTCCAGTAACAGTATACATATAATTACCAGACCAAAGATCACCATGTAAAAGTGCAGGAGGCTCATCTGGGAATATGACGTACGTATAGTTAAACACCCGTTCAAAAATTTTTATATACTTACTACTAAGTAGATCTTTATCAATCAATTTTTTGGCTAGTGGCTCTATGCGTTCTCTAAAAAAAAACTCAAGCCAATCGGAGTGATAACGATTCGATTGATCAATGGATCCAATAAAGTTATTATCAGAAAATCCATATAGTTCATTACTGTTTTTGTGTAGGTTGGCTAGGTCTACGCCAAATTGGAAATCATTTCCATGTTCCTGTTCTTCGATATACTCCAGCAATAAATAGCTATTATTAAGCGCTATAACCTCAGGAATTTGTAAAGAAGTAGAAGTTGAAGCAGAAGCAGAACGCAGGGTATTAAGTCCCTTTGCTTCTTGAGCGAACATTGGTCTGGTTGTCTCTACATTCTTTTTATGGCATTTGAGAAAAAAAGCCTGTCCATCTTCCAATTCAACTTTATAGCTATTTGAAATATCTCCACCCTGCACCGGGATTGCGTTCACTATTGGTGCATATAAGATAGATTCTATATCGGAACGAATAGATAGAGGGATGAGGTGAGCAGTCATTACAGATTAGTTGATTAATTCTTCTAGAATACTGTTTTTGACCCGAGTGAAATCATGGCTACCGGTAATACGTACAAGTTGAGTAGAGGCGAATATTGAGTTTAGAATCCTTAGGGCCGTAGTTCGGGCATTTTGATTTGTCTGGAATTGCCCTATTTTCATGCCTTCTTGAATCAACTCACTAAGCCATTTAATTACCATTTCTGTAAACTCTTGAACTTCCGCTTGCACCTTCGGCTCTAGTGAGTGCCAATCTGTAGCAAAGGCACCTATTATATCTACTTTTTCAGTGAGATGAATAGAGTGATAAAAATTTAAGAATGTCCTTAATCGATCTTTGGGCTGTTTGTTGGACATTTTATCGCTGAATCTGTTAAAGATATCCTTGTGCCACTGTGCAATAGCCACAGCAAGATCTTGTTTTGAAGGAAAATGATAATGAACAGCTGCGTTTTTTATATGCAATGGCTTAGAGATATCGGCATAACTAAACGCATTAAAACCCTGTTTCCGTAATAAATCATCTCCTAATTGTATAATTTTTTCCCGGGTTGATATAGCCATATATAGTAGTAAGTAAGTTTCGATTCTAAAAAATATAAAGGGCGCTTACTCAGCGCTGTTTATTGCTTGCATAGTACTTATTTACTAATAAGTTTGCAACATTATTCGTTGAATATATGAGGACTGAGCTGATTAAGCAATTCTTCACTTGATCGTTCTAATATGGAAAACACATCTTCAAAACCATTTATCCCGCCGTAATACGGATCTGGAACATCCTCGTTATATCCTTGGGGATCGAACATGCGCATCATCTTTAGCTGAGCGGCCGTAGTACTTGATTTTAGTTTCATTATGTTGGCATAGTTGCTAGAATCCATGGCTAGAATGAGATCAAATTCAAGAAAATCATCCAAAATGAATTGACGTGCACGGCTAAGAAGGCTCACCCCATGTGATTTAGCGACACTACGAGAGGTAGAGTTGGCCTTTTCTCCGACATGATAGGCACCAGTACCCGCAGAGTCTATGTAAAAATACGATTCAAGACCACGTTCCTTTACTTTATGCTGAAAAATACCTTCCGCCGTTGGGCTACGACAGATATTGCCTAGGCATACGAAACAAATGCTATAGGGTTCTTCTCTTGTGATCGTTCGGTTTGGGTGAAAATTCATACTAGGTGTTAAAACAATTCAATATTGTATGATTATCGCTCATTCTAAACTAAAGTTAGATGAGTTCAGATTACTATAAAACTGTTCTGTAATGTATGAAATGAGCAATAAAATCTCAGCATTTAGCATAGATTGCTTATATTGTTTCTTCTTTAGGAGTACGAAACCCAAGATTTTTTATGTCACCATCGTTCAAAGAAATAAAAAGCCTACGTTACCCAAATACTGAATTAGACATTTTAAAGGAATGGAAGGAAAAGCAGGTATTTGAAAAGAGCATAAGTAGCCGTAATGAAGGTATACCGTTCAATTTTTATGAGGGGCCACCAACCGCCAACGGCAAGCCAGGCATTCACCATGTGATGGCCCGAACCGTCAAGGACTTATTCTGCCGGTATAAGACGTTAAAAGGGTACAAGGTTGAACGAAAGGCTGGCTGGGATACCCATGGACTCCCAGTAGAGATTGAAGTTGAGAAAGCACTAGGTCTTGCGGGGCGATCTCAGGTTGAAGACTATGGTATTGCTAAATATAATGCCGAGTGTAGATCTAGTGTGTTAAAGTACAAAGATCAATGGGATGAACTAACCGATCGAATGGGCTATTGGGTAGATCAAGATAATCCATATATCACCTTTGAGAATGATTACATTGAATCTGTGTGGTGGGCTCTCAGTGAACTCTATAAAAAAGGACTACTATATAAGGGGTACAAAATACAGTGGTATTCACCAGGTAATGGAACCGTACTTTCATCTCACGAGGTAAGTTTAGGATATAAAAATACTCAGGATCCAAGTATCTATGTCATGTTTCCAAAACCAGATGAAGAGGAAACGTATTATTTAGCATGGACGACCACCCCGTGGACAACCATTTCCAATATGGCTTTGACCATTAACCCTGAATTGGAGTACGTTAAATTAGCTCATCATCATAAAAATTACATCGTTGCAAAAGGATGCGTTCAGCGAGTATTTGGTGAGGAAGTGATCATATTAGAGGAGTTTAAAGGCTCGGAGCTCTTGGGTAACAGATATCTACCGATTTTTGACTATGCCCGACAGGAGTTTAATGAAGAGCAGGCTTGGAAAATCATTCCTGCAAGTTATGTTACGATTGATGATGGTACGGGTATTGTACACACGGCCCCAGCGTATGGTGCAGATGATTATGATGCATGTGCAAAGGCTCAAATACCTATGTTTAACCCGATTGATAGAGACGGATGTTTTACAGAACAGGTACCGGAATTCAATGGGCAGTGGTTCAAAGAGGCTGATAAAGGAATTGCTAAAGCAATAAAAGAGAAGGGGCTTATGTTTCGGCATGAAACCTATGAGCATAACTACCCATTTGATTGGCGTAAGGGTACGCCCTTGATGAGTTATCCAGTGGAATCTTGGTTTATAAAAACTACCGCTGTTAAAGACCGGATGGTTGAGCTAAACAAAACGATAAATTGGAAACCAAGCAGCACAGGAACAGGAAGGTTTGGTACTTGGTTAGAGAATAATGTGGATTGGGCCATATCAAGACAACGGTACTGGGGTACACCTCTACCTATTTGGCAAAGCGATAAAAACCCTGATGTGTTTGAATGTATAGGTAGCGTATCTGAGTTAAAAATGAAGGCAGGTATTCCACAGGATACCGAAATAGACCTACATCGCCCTCACATTGATGAATTAACTTGGCCAGCTCCGGGTGGTGGGACGATGAGGCGAGTTCCCGATTTATTAGATGTATGGTTCGATTCTGGTTCTATGCCCTTTGCCCAGTGGCATTACCCCATGAAAACCCAAGAAGACTTTAAAGACCGATTTCCAGCTGACTTTATAGCTGAGGGTGTGGATCAAACACGTGGTTGGTTTTATACCCTACATGCTTTAGGGACCATGCTATTTGATAAGGTCGCCTATAAGAATGTGGTATCCAATGGCCTTGTACTGGACAAGAACGGTGAGAAGATGAGCAAGTCCAAGGGAAACACGGTAGATCCATTCGAAATATTGAAAACCTATGGAGCAGATACTACTCGTTGGTATATGATGAGTAATTCTTCCCCTTGGGATAACCTAAAATTTAGCGATGACGGATTAAAAGAAACTCAGCGAAAATTCTTCAATACCTTGGTAAATACGTATTCCTTTTTTGCTATGTATGCGAATATTGACGGGTTCAATACTAATATTGCTCATATTCCAGTGCCCGATAGGCCAGAGATTGACCGATGGATTATCTCTCGGCTTAATACCACGATAAAACAGGTAGAAAAGTACTTTGACGAGTATGAACCGACAAGGGCGGCTCGGGAAATGGAAATCTTTGTGGAAGAATTAAGCAACTGGTATGTTCGTAGAAACAGACGTCGATTTTGGAAATCGGGCGCTACTCTTGACAAAACCGCTGCCTATCAAACACTGCATGAATGCCTCTTGAGTATGAGTCAGTTAATGAGTCCAATAGCCCCGTTTGTGAGTGAATGGTTATATCAACAATTAATTATTGAAGCGCCAGATTACGAGGAGTCAGTTCACTTATCCTTTTTTCCAACAGTGGAAGAAACGGCCATTTTACCGGCTTTAGAGCACAAAATGGAACGGGCTAGATTAATATCAGCTATCGTATTACGCATTCGAAATCAAATAGATTTAAATGTTCGTCAACCATTGGCAAGAATAATCCTACCCATTAAAGACGAAGTAGAACGAGATGCTATACTTTCTGTACAACACATTATCCTAGAGGAAGTGAATGTCAAAGAAATTCAATTTGTAGACGATGACTCTGGCATTGTTCATAAATCAGCCAAACCAAACTACCCACTATTAGGAAAAAAATTAGGGCCTAATATGAAAGCGGTTGCTAAAAAAGTACAGACTTTTAGTTCGCAACAAATCTCTGAATATGAGCGATTAGGACAGGTAACAGTCCGGCTGGTTGATGATACCCAGATTGTTTTAGTCAAAAATGAAATTGATATCATTCGTACGGGATTAGAAGGATGGCAAGTGGAAACGGAAGCAGGCCTTAGTGTTGCGGTCGATACGGAATTAAGCGAAGAACTTCAAAAAGAAGGTTTAGCACGAGAATTTGTAAATAGAGTGCAAAATATGCGAAAAGAAGCTAACTTTGATGTGACTGACCGAATATTAATCGGTGTGCAAGCGAATGAAAAATTAGCTGCCGCTGTACATTTTATGGCGGAATATATTCAACAAGAAACCCTATCAGAGAGCCTAGAGCAGGAAGAGTTGAAGGTTTCAGATTATGTTAAAAAATGGGAAATAGGCGATGAAGATTGCATCATCTCTATTCGTAGAAACTAAATAACTGAATAATATGGCAAAAAAAGATACCAATAATGAAGAGCGTATCTCTCCGTATACGGATGATGAACTGGAATACTTTAGAGGAATAATATTAAAAAAACGTAAGGCATCAGAGGAAGAGTTCGAAGCTCTTCAGAAGACCCTTAGAGATACTATGGAAAATAGTTCAGATGAATCTGCGTATTCCTTTCATATGGCAGATGCAGGTACTGACGCTCAGGAGAGAGAGAAGACTTATATGCTTTTTAATCGTACTCGTAAGTTCATTAAGTACCTCGATGACGCCATTAAACGCATAGACAACAAAACTTATGGGGTTTGTAAAGTTACAGGTAAAAAAATTGCAAAAGGCCGATTAGAAGCTGTACCTCATACTCAGTTGAGTATTGATGCCAAGTTGAAACGACGTTAAAAAAAGCCAAAGCAGGTCAACTGAGCTCGTTTGAGCATAGCTATAAAACCCCCGGTTCCACGAATTGTCAAAATCCACGAACATAAAATTACTTACGCTTTTATTACCTGCTGCCGTAGTAATTGCCTTGGACCAGTATACAAAATGGCTAGTACGTACCTCACCCGAATTACACCGATGGGAAATTATTGAGGGTTGGTTGGAATTTTACTACACCCAAAATTCAGGTATGGCTATGGGTATAGATATCCTTCCAACATATGTGATAAGTATGATTTCAATTACGGCTACCATTGGCATATTTACTTATCTAGTTTGGACGCTCAAACAGGCTGGTTTAGGATATCTGTTTTTTATGGGCTTAGTACTCGGAGGAGCATTAGGAAACATCACCGACCGACTAATAATGGGCTACATTGAAGGTTATGGAGGATTATTAGATGGGCACGTAGTGGATTTTATCTATTTTAGTCTCCGGATTAATGATTGGACGGTCTTTCCCTACATTTTCAACGTTGCAGACATTGCCATATCAGTGTCAATTATAACCTTACTTATATTTGGGAAATATCTTTTGCCCGAAGATCCGAAGGCTGTGCCACAAAACACTTTTGAGCAAGATAACTCTATTCAGGAGTAAGCCTATCCCTGTCATATAAGTACAAATAGTACGTGAAAAGGTATTACTGTTTGATCTAACTAAGCTAAAATCTACTTAGCGCTGGGATAAGGCTTTCTCAGAATGAATGGGCACTTGTTCTACAATTTCTAAGCCAAAACTCTTGATACCAATCCGCTTTACTGGATTATTGGTTAATAAACGGAGTTTGGTTACTCCTAAAGCTTGCAATATCTGCGCTCCTATTCCGTAATCTCGTGCATCGCTCTTTTTTGGATTATTATCTATTTCTAATTCAGAATCCTGAAGGAGTCCCTCTTGCATTGCTTTAAGGGTTTGTAATTGACTCATTAAAATAGATCCACGTTGATTTCGATTCATATAGAGCACAACCCCCTGACCCTCTTCTTCGACTTGTGCCATAGCACTGTGAAGGACATCGCCGGATTGTTTACTGCGGCTGCCAAAAATATCACCAATTAGATCTGATGAATGAACCCGGGTCAAAACAGGCTCCCCTAGCTTCCAGGTTCCTTTGCTTAGAGCTAAATGAATATCCCCGGTCATGGACTCTTCAAAGGCATGAAGGGTAAAATCACCGTATACCGTAGGCATTTCCATTTGCATTACCCTACGAACCAAACTCTCAGTTTCATTTCGGTAAGCAATTAAATCCTTTATGGTAATGAAGGACATACCGAAATCTTTAGCCATTTTAGCCAGTTCAGGTACTCGTGCCATTTCCCCGTCCTCTCGCATAATTTCGCAAATAATCCCAACGGGTTGAAGCCCAGCTAGCTTGGCAAGATCAAGAGCGGCTTCGGTATGTCCTGCTCTTCTTAATACACCACCTTCCACCCCAAGAAGTGGGAAAATATGCCCAGGTCGGCGAAAGTCTGTGGGTTTAGAGTCTGGGTTGGTAAGTTCCCGAATCGTATTGGCTCTGTCTGCCGCAGAAATACCGGTAGTAGTTAATCGTTTATGGTCAATTGATATAGTAAAATTAGCTTCGTCTGGGTCTGCGCCATCAACCACCATGTGGTTAAGTTTAAAGCGTTTTGCTACTTCTTTATTCACAGGGGCACAGACTAAACCGCGTCCATGAGTGACCATAAAATTAATAGCCTCGGTGGTGACCATCTCACCTGCCATCAAAAAATCTCCCTCATTCTCACGATCCTCATCATCTACAACGATGATCATCTTACCTTCCCGTATATCACGTATAGCGTCGGGTATGGTGTTAAAATGGATTTTTTGCATAGTTTATGAGTAACCTACTTGTGAATGACGATTATACAAACATAAAACTAAGCCCTTATAGAATTAGTTCGAAAGTAAGGGATATTTACTTTGATTTATTCGGATTCACATCGCTGATGGCGGATTTGAGAAAACGTATTTTCACATTACTTCCTACCTCAACCAGTACACTATCTTCATCAATGGTGTGTAGCACTCCAATAATTCCAGAAGAGGTAACAATTTTATCGCCTTTTTTCATGTTTTCCACTTTTTCTTTTATTTCTTTTTGAGCTTTGCTTTGTGGGCGAATAATGAAGAAATAGAACACTAAAAATATGGCGCCAAGAAAGACTAAATTAATAATGCCAGCGTTTGAATCTTGAGGGTTTCCGGCCATCAAAAAGAATGTGGAACTAATCATAAACTAAATTATTAATGGTTGATTTTGCTCAAAGATAGGGAAGCCTGAATCGCGGTACAAATGTGGAGTGTGAGAATGCAGGGTATATTTTCTTCATGGTAAAAAATTTCTTTGTCCGTAGTTTGAAAGGTCTTATATTTGATGCCCTGATATAAATCGGGCGATTAGCTCAGTTGGTTCAGAGCACCTCGTTTACACCGAGGGGGTCGGGGGTTCGAGTCCCTCATCGCCCACACATTAAAAAAGCCTTTTTGCTATTTGCAGAAAGGCTTTTTTAATGTCCACCTGATTTAGCGTAGGAATCTTTCAGTTAAAAAGGGCAATTTTGTATATAGGAAATGTTAGGTGTTCATTTTTAAAATAGTACCTTGTAATGGTTCCAAGGTAACGAAGTACAATTTATTAGAGTCTTCAGTCTTATTAGGGTATAATCATTGAACATGATGTATATAGATCAAAGTTGCATTGATGCCCAAATAAAAATGTCAATAAAACAAACCCCAGCAATTATTTTTGTTGACTTTATAGGGGTAGTTAGACATGTTGCGATTAAAACAGTGAACCAGTAAGATGAGCCTGAACCAGAAAGGAGAAAAGTGAATGAATTACCATAACAAATTGAAGAACTATATGGTTTTAGGATGTGTGCTGACAGGCTTATTGAGTCAGGCATGTGGTAGTGTAGTAGAAAATGAGTATGGTCGGTTGCGTGTGCAAGGGCAAGAGATTGTGAATGATCAGGGACCGTTACTAATCAAAAGTATTGGAACGGGAAACTGGATGATTCAGGAAGGATACATGATGCAATCTACCGATGCCGGGATTGGAACCCATACCCAGTTTCGTACGAAATTAGAACAGGAAATAGGGGAGGAGCGAACGGCGGAGTTTTATCAAGACTGGCTAGACAATCATATGACTAAGGCCGATCTTGACAGCATGAAAGCCTGGGGTTTTAATGCTATAAGGCCAGCATTGCACTATAAATGGTTCACTCTCCCTATTCAAGATGAGCCGGTAGCAGGGCAGCAAACTTGGGTGAATGCGGGTTTTGATAAATTAGACGAACTGATGGGGTGGGCCGCCGCTAACCAAATGTATGTGATGTTTGATATGCATGGAGCTCCAGGGGGACAAGGTAAAAATTCAAATATCAACGACTATGATGAAACCCTTCCAAGTTTATTCGAAGATGAGGCGAATAAGGATAAATTGGAAGCTCTTTGGATAAAATTAGCTCAGCGCTACAAGGATAATCCTTGGTTTGGGGGGTATGATTTAATCAATGAACCTAATTGGAGGCTGGGGGATTCAGGGAATGAGAATGGGTGCGGAACAGAGAATAATGATGAACTATGGGATTTGCATTTACGCTTAACCAAATCTATCCGGCAGGTTGACCCAAATAACATAATTTACATTTCTGGTAATTGTTGGGGAAACAATTATAACAGTTTTGAAACCCACCCAATTAGTAGTTATGATGATAATACAGTGATTACCTTTCATAAATACTGGAATAAAAATGATCAAGAGTCTATCCAATGGGCTGTTGATATGCGAGAGCAGTATAACCAGCCATTGTGGATGAGCGAATCTGGTGAAAATTCTAACCAATGGTTTGCGGATGCAATTCACTTATTCGAATCCAATAATATAGGATGGTCTTGGTGGCCGGTGAAGAAAAGTCGAACCAATAATGTATTTAAAGTAACCACTCCTCAGTCCTACAGAGAACTGTTGGATGCATGGGAAAAGGGTCTATCCTTATCCCCTGAGCAAACTTATTTGGCAATGATGGAGTATTCCAAAGCTCATCGCCATGAAAATACAATTGTTGCACCCGATGTGATTTATGCTCTACTTAACAACGAAGATCTAACGGCTACTAAAGCCTATAGAAATCATTCTATAGATGAATGGATATCTTTTGTGGATTATGATTTGGGTAGAGATGGGTATGCTTATGAAGATCGGTTATCACAAGACATACACGATGAGCAGGGGCAATGGAAGGTGTGGAATGAAGGAAGGCAGTATCGAAATGACGGCGTAGACATAGCAGGTTCCGATGGACAGTACTATGTCAGCTGGACTGAAGTGGGTGAATGGTTGCAGTATACAATTGTTCTAGACATGGACACTATTTCTGATTTGGTATTTATGGCTTCTGGTAATTCAGGCATTATAAGTATGGACGTGAATGAAAAAGTTGAAGTAGCAAAACTAGAATTAAATAGATCTACGGAATGGGTACACTATAAAGTCGAGGATTTAAACCTATCAGAAGGTGAGAATAGAATTCGATTTAGAATTGGGGAGGCTGGTATAGATTTAAAGGCATTTAAAATAACTGCTAAATAATTAATTGCAATTGTTTTATTGCGAAATAGAGTAAATAATTTCCTATAATTTGATAGATTCTAATGTAAGCGCTTACAAAATTTACAACTTACTATTAACATATAGGTTCATGTTTTTATAAATGAGTCATTTATACAAAATATCATTGCTCTTTTTGATGTGTTTCTTGCAAAAGAATCTATATGCACAGGTTTATACAAATCCAGTACTACCTACCTTAAATGATACCATAACAATTTTCTTTCAAGCTAATCTTGGAAGTGGTGGACTAGAAAATTATGATGGTGATGTATATATGCATACAGGAATAATCACCTCAGAAAGTCAAAATACAAGTGATTGGAAATATGTTGTTGCAGAATGGGATGAAAATATTGAGCAGCTCAAAATGCAGAGAGACTCTAATGATCCAAACTTATATTCTCTAAAAATAGGTACAATCACTGATTTTTATGACATAGACGATGCTTTAGATATAATTAAACTTGCGATGGTATTTCGCAGTGAGGATGGAACTAAAGAAGGTAAAGGGTCAAATTTTACTGACATTTTTATACCAATAATAAAGGATGGTATCCATGTTAAATTTGAAAATCAATTAGATTTAGAAACAAGAATTATATCAACTACAGAAGTCATTGAAATTAAAGTTGCTTCAAGATCATTAGACAATCCACTTGAAAGAATTGATCTTTTACTAAACGATGTAATTATACAAAGTGCAGATCAAGATAATTTAGTTTATGAATTTAGTGGAAATACAACGGGTTTTTTTCAATTCATGGCTATCTCATATGACTCAGAAATGAATAGTGATACATCTTATGCATATGTTATAGTATCAGAACAGATTAATGAACCATCGCCAAACAACATTCAAGAGGGAATCAATTATCATGATGATGACCCTAATAAGGTAACTTTAAAGTTACTTGCACCCTATAAAGAAAGTATTTACGTCATTGGTGATTTTAACCAATGGCAAATTAGGCCTGAATACCAAATGAAGAGAGATTATGTTTCTGATTCGGAAATATATTGGTGGCTTGAATTGGATAATTTAGATACAGATACAGAGTACTCATTCCAGTATTTAGTTGATGAGAAACTTAGAATAGCAGATCCATACTCCAGAAAGGTACTTCATAAAGATGATGAGTGGATAGATGAAAGTACCTATCCAAATCTAAAGGAATATCCAGATCAATACACGAACGATTATGTCTCTGTTTTAGAGATTAATAACGATGAATTTGAATGGACTGACGATAATTGGATAAGACCAGATCCCAATAGTTTAGTCATATATGAGCTATTGATAAGAGATTTTAGTGAAAATCATGATTTTTCTACAGTGATTGATAGTCTTGATTATCTCAAGAATTTAGGTATCAATGCAATAGAACTCATGCCTATAAACGAATTTGAAGGGAATAGTAGTTGGGGATATAATCCAGTTTTTTATTTTGCTGTAGACAGGTATTACGGACCTGAAAATGATTTAAAAAGATTAGTTAACGAAGCCCATAAACTAGGTATTGCAGTAATTCTTGATGCTGTTTTGAATCATTCGTTTGGTCAATCACCCATGGTTAGACTTTATAATAGTGGTAATTATGGAGCTCCGACAAATGAAAATATTTGGTTTAATATATCTGCAAGGCACCCATTCAATGTTGGTTATGATTTCAATCATGAAAGTATATTTACTCAAAAATTTATAGATAGAGTAAATCGATTTTGGATAGAGGAGTATCATATTGATGGTTATAGATATGATTTAAGTAAAGGTTTTACTCAAAATTATACAGGTGATGACGTATCATCATGGAATCAATATGATCAGTCAAGAATTGATCTTTTATTAAGAATGAAAAATGTGATTAATGAATATGATCCCGATGCGTACCTAATACTTGAACACTTAGGTAACAATGATGAAGAGAAAGTTCTGGCAGATAATGGTTTTATGTTGTGGGGTATAATGCATGAAGATTATAAAAATGCAGCAATGGGTTTTGATGGAGATTTAAAACGTATTTCTTATAAAGAAAGAGGTTGGAATTCTCCGAATCTAGTTGGTTATATGGAAAGCCATGATGAGGAAAGGCTAATGTATGAATTATCACTTTATGGGAATACTTTTGATGACTATGATATAAAGAAGGAGTCTACAGCCTTAAATAGAATGAAGCTTGCTCATGCTTTCATGTTATCTGTTCCTGGGCCAAAAA
>Ga0066825_10000298_pt1 | contig 16138 bp, 12 predicted proteins | sample ETNtaG_6_FD_65608 | JGI IMG/M metagenome (GOLD analysis project Ga0066825, IMG submission 65608) | Marine microbial and viral communities from oxygen minimum zone, Eastern Pacific Ocean - ETNP201306SV45 | ecosystem: Environmental > Aquatic > Marine > Oceanic | place: Pacific Ocean: Eastern...
GCTGAGGATGATGCAAGGGAGGAAACGAGTGCGGTTTTTAGAAATTGTCGTCGTTGCATAAGATTAAATTGTTGGTCGCCGCGAAAGTACTCTTCTTGAAAAACTTGTACAGCCTACAGTGCCTAAATTGTTGCTTACCTTCACGACTAATTCTTCGGGTCATCTCTGAGCATAATTCTAGAAATTCCCCAATGTTCGGTTAAAAAACACTTCCCCAAGTGAGGTGAGTCCGTATGCTTCGAGGCATGCAGACCCCAAGTCTTTCGCGTCGTCGTTTCCTTTCAACCACTGCCGTTGCCAGTGCACCTTTCATTTTGCCTTCAGGCATTTTATCAGCTGAGGTAAAGCCCAATGATAAGATTTCCGTGGGTTTCATTGGGATGGGTAAACAGAATGGGGGGCTCATGAACCGGTTTATGGGGGCTAAGGAAGCGATTTGTGTGGCGGTTTCTGATTGTGATACCACTCGCCGTAATGCCGCGCGCGATAAGGCTAATGCCCGCCAAAAGAACAAGGACTGCAAAGCTTATGAGGATTTTCGCGAGTTAATTGCCCGCAAGGACATTGATGCAGTGTGCATTGCCACGCCGGATCACTGGCACGCCATCCAGACGATTGCCGCTCTTGAATCCGGCAAGGATGTCTTCTGTGAGAAACCGCTTACCCACAACGTGCATGAATCAGTGGAGGTGATGAAGGCGGTGAAGAATAATAAACGCGTTCTGCAAACCGGTTCCATGCAGCGTTCCTCACGTGAATTTCGTATTGCCTGTGAACTGGTGCGTAATGGAGTGATCGGGGAAGTTAAACGTACCGCAGTCAACATTGGGGGACCGGGCAGGCCTTGTGACTTGAAGACTGAGAAGGATGAACCGGGCCTGGACTGGGACATGTGGATTGGCCCCGGCCCTATGCGTGGTTATAGCTCGGTCCTGAGCCCACGCGGTGTGCATGGACATTTCCCAGCTTGGCGTAATTATAAGGAGTACGGCGGAGGCATGGTATGTGATTGGGGTGCGCACATGATTGATATTATCCAGTGGGGGCTTAACAAGGATAGCAGTGGGCCGGTGGCCACGATTCCCGCCAAGGATCCTAAGGCGACGAAGGGTGCACAGCTGGTGTATGAGGGTGATATCCACATGATGCATGGGGAAGGGCAGGGCGCGACTTTCTATGGCACCGATGGCCGCGTGGAATGCCACCGTGGATTGCTCGGCCTATACAAGGGTGACAAGTTGATTGCTGGCAAGTCAGACCGCAACGATAAGAGCAAAAACCTGAATCAGGAAATGGACCGGATTGAGGCGGAGATTTTGAAGGATGCCAAGGTGAAACTTTATGATAGTAACAATCACGTGGGTGATTTCCTGAACTCCATGAAGAGCCGCAAAAAACCGATCACCAATGAGGTCGTGGGTGCTCGCACTTCAATTGCCTGTCATCTCTTGAACCAGACCTACTACAATCAAACCGCCATTGCGTGGGATCCAAAGAAGAACACCTTTGCTAAGGGCGGCGATCCCAGATGGCTCACGCGTAATTATCGCGGCCAGTGGAAGGTGTAATTAGAGATAAATTTACCAGCCGCCCTTATTTAGGGCGGTTTTTTTGTTGGGCCGGAAAATTTTTTTCAATTTAGAACGTGCCCGGTCGTACTCAGTTTTACGCATTTGTTGCCCCAACGCATGAGAGTGGCGAGTAATCCCGCATCGCTTCCGGTTTTCAGTCCCTGATCCTCGGTTGTCTTAATCCAGTTCGCCAGCAGCTTGCGGATCCATATCGTCGAGCGGCTTGACAGCTTGTTTACTATATAAACTGGGGAATCTTAGATTTGAACATGTTCATTGATTCAATCGATAGTTCCCTATTTTCTATCGATTAACTGTTTTGATCCTCACTGGGGTATTTTTTAAACAACATGAATAAGTCAGCCAAAATAATACTCGGGACATCCCTGTTATGTGCTTTGTTCTTCACATCAGGATGCGCATCAACCCTATTTCGAGGCGTAACGAAGGCGAATGGTCATCCAATGGACGTCACTTACCCGTCTGTACGGTATGCTGGTGATGCATTGAAACATCCAAGCAAGCTTACGCCATTGATCTTAATCGATCTTCCTCTTTCTGCTGCGTTGGACACGGTGATGCTGCCCTTTGATGCCGCAAGATCCAGGAAGCCAAAAAAACCAGAGCCCGAAGTTGATTGAATCGATAGCTTTCTCTTTTTTATCGATTAACAGAATTGGCTCTAAACAAGGCATTCTTTTTTTCAACATGAACTGGCCAACCCCCCAAATGTTCGGAGCATCCCTGTTATGTATTCTTTTTTTACATCGGGATGCGTATCAACTCTAATGCGAGTTGTGCGCGACCCGCTGCAGTCGTCTAGTAATTCTTACCCGTCTGTACGGATGGCTAGAGATTCGTTGAAACATCCAGACATTCTAACGCCATTAATCTTGCTCGATCTTCCTTTTTCAGCCGCATTGGATACAGTGATGCTACCCTCTGATGCCGCCAATGCTAAGCGATTGAAAAACATAATCCAAAGACGAAAAAAGAATGACTAGTCTGGGAGGGGATTTTACCTGATTACACAGTTGTCTCCACGACTAATTCTCTAAGTCATCTCTGACTCTAATTACAGAGACCCAAGGAACTCGACAAACATCAAGTTAGCGTGGAGTTACTATTTTTTTTGAGGCCTGAAGAGGCTGGCTTTTGGAATCCAGGCTGCTGAAGTTTGAATTGATATATCGCCCTTATCACAAGAGCAACCCCCGCTGCTTTCAGGGGCCAGCATTAATCCTTGTGCAGGGATCATTCCCAACCAGCATCCTGTTCGGGAGCCCTGAAGTGTTGTTGTTGTACCGGTATCTAAATTCCACACTGTCTGGGAATGGTTCCGGTAAAACATGCTATGATTACTGGCAGCCATGTTGCCGCACCCGCGTCTTGGCGGGACAATAATATCCTTTTTACGGTCGCCACTTCGGAGATCGAAGGCGCGCCAATCTGAATATAAGGTCTGACCAACCACCAGAGGATGTTGTAGATGGCCTCCGTGATGTGTGAATCTTTTACGGTCCTTGTCCGATCCTGTTGCGCTCTCTCGCCATAGTTCCGGTATTTCAGGATTCTCAGTGCCATAGCGTAAGGCAGGTGAGCTGACGTCATAAGCATAGATATGGTAATGCTTGTTTTGATCGCTCCCTGAGGCAACCAATGTTCCTTCAGCATGAATAAGGTAGAGCATGTTTTCGCACTTTGAGAAGTCTACGGGTTTCTCCCATAGCTTTTCTCCGCTCACGCTATTTAAGGCAACGAGATATTGGGATGTCAGTTCTGCTGGGGCAATCCTACTCTTAGCTGATTGGCTTAAATTCGCATTCCTGCTTTCAACAAAATAGATGATCTCCTCGGCAATGGTTATGGTAGAGTTCATGACTGCACCCCCTTGATAAGACCATTGTTTCTTTCCGGTAACTGAATCATGGCTCACCAGTGAATCAGAAACCATTCGGGCAATTTCGCTGGCTTTCTTCGCAGCATCATACCATTCGCCTACATCGGCTCTATATTCTGAACCTGGCCTCACTGTGGTGGTGAGCAGTTGCTTATTGGTAGCTGATGCCCAGCCTACTTCCCGATCTTTCGGTGTCTTTATTGAAAGTCTTCTCTCGCCAGTTTGAGCATCGAGTGCAATGCATTCACCACCTATAGAAACAAAGAGTGTGTGATCCGTCGCTACCATGTTGGATCCATCACGAGGCATATTCGAGCGGCGCATTTCAGGCGAGAAAAATGTCCATAGAACGGTACCGTTATAAGCATCCAGTCCGAAAAGCACACGATCGCCCTGCACGAACATGCGCCCATTGGCAGCTAATGGAGCAGGGTTGCGACCTCCCCGGTCAGGCATCGGGCGTGGTCCGGGTTCGCCCCACCATAAAATTTCCATTTCCCCTCGGACAAGGTCATCGCGGCTATTGGTTGTATTATCGGCTGATCCGTATTGATGGGTCCAATCTCCAGCGCCTTCCAGTTTGGGGCGTTTTACGAATGCCCAAAGTTCTTCATCGTCCTGAGAAACAGTGTATTGAACATCAGTTTTCTTAAGCCAAGATTTGATTAGTTGATCATTCAGTTTTCCGCTCATGTGCCCCAGTATCAAAATTCCACCAGCGGGCCTTAGTAGGTGCATTAATTGTGAAGCATCTTCAACGGGTAAACTACCTTCACTAAGCATACTGCCTGATGTAATTAGGTTTGCAAAATAAGGCCCATAAGGAAGATCATTGAGATCTCGCTGGTGAACACTTACGCGGCTCCCATACAATCCGGCTTGGGCAAGTGCGTTCCGGGCAGCTTCTGCCTTGGTTTTATCCGGCTCCACCACCACCACCTGTAATTCTGATTGTTTGGCTAATTCATACGCCAGCCGACCTTCAGCACTCCCGATTATTAGCGCGTAACCTTGGTTTATATTATCACTCGAGAGGATTCTTTTGGCAGCAGACGCTGCCATCTTCATCTCACTGTCATCTAAAAAAGGATTGGGTCTTTTTGGTTTTGGGGGAAGGCGGTAATAAAGAGAGGTGTCAAATTTATACCATTCGCTGGTAAATGTTGCCCCAGATTGATTTCGTGCAGTAAGGCGGTAAAGATGCTCACCCTTCGATTGAATTTGGTCAATAATAGCTAAGCCTTTTTTACCTGTCTTAGCCTTAAGGTTTCTTGTTTCTGTTTCGCCAGTGCGTTTCCATTCAATTTCCACTGGCAAGGGATCGTGTAACTCCCATTCTATTTGAAGAGTATTCCTGTTTTTCCATCGCAATTGGGGGTAAGAACTAAAAGTTAATGGCTCAGGGGGTAATGGGAACTCGTTTTTGCGGGCTTTGAATCTTTTGGAAATGGCTTCCGCACTCAGAGCTTTCCCATAAACGGAAACCTCGTGCAGACTGAGAGCTCCACGGTAAAATTCATTATCATCCTTGTAACCCCCCAGTTCAAAGGTTGCTTTCGGAGGATAAATAATATTTCCCGAATGCTGCTCCTCTGTGGCTTCGAGTTTGCCATTAACAAATACTTTTAGGCTTTTGCCATCATAGGTTCCTACGACATGATACCAGAAATTATCCTTAAAATCAGTGGTTCCCTGTAAATAGGTCAAAAGTTGATGTCCTTCGCTAGCGAGAGCAAAAGAGAATTTACGGTTTACATAACCTAGTAACCAGCCGCGTTCATAGCTTCCGTTATCTTGTATAATCCCTGCTATCCCTCCCCAGCGCATGCTGGCAGCTGGGTTTATCCATGCTTCAACGGTAATGGCTTTTTGAGGTACCTTAACCGTATTAAAATCATCAGTTACCCAGACTCGACTGTCTGTGCCTTTGAGTTGCAATCGGCTTAAGCCATTTTCTTTTATCAGTTGAACTGCGCCATTATAGTTTGCCGGATTTCCAATTTTAGCCGGAACTTTCCCGTTCTTTGTTTGGTCAAAACGCCATTGATGTAGCAGTCCTTCCTCCGCCGCGGATAGATTGAGGCTGAGCAAAAGTAAGATGGCCAATAGTTTCTTCATTTTGATTTAAAACAGTGAATGGTTCCCTTATCTGTACTTACAAGGAGTCGGCCGTGTGCAACTGCAATACCCAAAGCACGTCCGTTAACAGGCGCGCTCCAAGCCTTATTTCCATCGTTTGCTGAATAGGCGACTATCTCACTATCACCCCCTGCAAATAGCATGTTTCCGCTGAGAGTTATTGCATAAGATTGATTACAAGGTGTTTTCCAAAGAACACAATTATCTATCCCCTTTTGGATTTCGTCTAATGCTTGTCCTGATGCTATGAGTTCTTGTTGCACTTTGGGTGCCTCTGGTGATTCCTGCTTTCGTAATTGAGCCAGTGTCTTACCAAGTTGCTCACGTTTGGCCGCTTGCGCTTTGTAGTCGCGCTCCAGTTTGATGTAGCGCATCCGATCAAGCACACTCAATTCACCATTCGCGTGCAGGTAGGATTTGCCATCGTCTACAATCATGTGGTTGCCGGTAAAGGTTGCAAAGGAATCACCATTTCCTTCACCAAAGACCCCAAGAACTCGGCTATTTTGACGTGGATTTGGCAATGGCTTTCCGTTCCACTTAATTAAGGTGAATGTGTCGCTTGATCCGGATAGATCTTTGAAGAATTTGCCATTGTTACGATTGTATACGATGGGGTTGCTTCGGCCTGTGGGTACGTATACGCGGTTTTCAGAAAGCAATAAATAGCCTTGAAAAGGCCACTTAGTTTGAATGGTTCGCCAACGATCTTTGCCATTTTTGGGATCAAAGGCCACAATATGCACTCCTTCTTTTGGGAACATTCCTGCTCCAGCGTAAGCAACGCCATCTTTAACCAAAATACCTGTTCGCAGTGGCCACGCCGAAATCATGCGGTTATTGCCGACAATACGATACTCACGAGGAGATAACATTTTTTTCCAAATTAATTTTCCCTCTGTGGAAAGGCAGTATGCGTAGCCATCATCTGAGCCGACGAAAAGACGCCTCTCATATAAGGTGGGAGCAAAACGTACAGGGCCTTCAGTAAAATAAGACCAACGTTTTTCTCCTGAATTTAATTCAAGACAATGGATTTGATCATCTGCTGAAGAGCCAAAATACACTGATTGTCCATCTGCAATTACATGAAACGCATGGTCAAATAATTGACGATTTTTTAGTTTAAACTGTTTATTGTATAGATCTGCTTTGGCCGGTCCTCGCCACGCGGGCCGTGGGGCGTGCAGGGGTTGGTGAACCCATGAATTTTTAAGGGGGAGTTTGAGTTGTTCGGTTGATACGCCACTACGTGCATCATCTCCACGATAGGTCGGCCAATCGGCCGCACTCACACAAACTCCGATAAAAAGTAATAATGTTCTCATTAGTCAGCTTTCAGATTCATTATTTTATCAGCAAATTCATCGGCAGTTGAGCCGTGGGTTACTACGGCTACTGTGCCTCCCTTCTGGTGGTATTCTGATAGGTATTTGAACACCTGCCGGTCGTTCTCCGGATCCAGATTGCCGGTGGGTTCATCAGCCAGGATCATCTCCGGTTCATTAACCAGTGCCCGTGCAAGAGCCACCCGCTGACGTTCCCCGGCACTGAGTTCGCCCGGGGTGTGCGTTAAACGATTCGTCAGGCCAAATTCTTCCAATAACTCAAGTGCCCGGCCCGAGTCACTGCCATTGGGTAGTGCCAGTTTTACGTTCTCTTCCACCGCAAGATAAGGCACCAGATGAAACATCTGGAATACAAAGCCAACCTCCTGGGCACGGTATTCAGCCAGCTCGGCAGATGATCGACCATACAGATCCGAATCCTTGTAGTGAATTTCCCCGGCAGTTGGTCTGAGCATTCCCCCCAGAGTCAGCAGCAGGGTTGTCTTCCCGCTTCCGCTTGCTCCCTTGATGGCAACGAATTCACCTTTCTCCAGTTTAAGATCAAATGGTGCCAGTGCAGTGACATTGCCGAAACGTTTGGTGATTTGTTTGCAGGTAATCATCAGTCGTGACGCAGGGTGTCAGCCGGGTCCTGAACGACAGCCAACATCGCAGGAATAAATGTGGCTAAGGCGGCAAATACCGGTGCCAGTAGCAGCGCCCATTTAAGGTTGTTCAGGTCCCACCCAATCAGCTTGGGCGAGATTCTTAAAAGTTCCTGTCCCCAACCCATCAAGAGGACTGTCCCCAATCCAAAACCACAGGCTGCTCCCACTACACCCAGAACCAGTGCTTTACCCAAGAATAATGTCGCCACTGAAGGACTTCCCTTTCCCAGTGCGCGAAGGATTCCGATTTCCTGGCGTCTTGCGCGGGTATTTAAGAATGCCAACAAGCCGATGATGATTCCGCAAATCATCACAATAGCCGGCATGAGAGTTGAATAGGTCCACTCGATATCCCTACGTTGTTTCTCTCGTGCTTCAGCCATGTCCTGCATCCGAAACACCTGCGCCTGCGGAAGGATTGGGGCCAATTGTTTGCGTAACAGAGCGAGGGTATCCTGTGATTCATCGGCACAATAACAATCGAGTGCCTGAATTTCGTTGATGAGTCCCTTGCGACCAAGAACCGATTGCGCATCCTTCAAATGCATGTAAATCCGGATTTCAGCTCCGCTTCCTTTCTCTGAAAGTACTCGTGCTACACTAAATTCACCGCTTTCAACTTTCACGGTATCATCACGCTTTACCTCATGGATTGCAGCAAGGGTTTTGCCCAGTTGCACGGTGCCTTGCTTCACCGGAGTAATCATAATCGGTTTTTTCCGGCCCGGAGGAGCCACTTCGCCGGGGGCCAGGCCGTAAACCATGGCGGGGGATCCACGCCAATCGATCTTCCATTTCAGTACAGCTGAAAGGTGTGAATAGTTGATCTCCTTGGTAACGTTTGTAAATTGTTGAATCCATTCATCAGGAAAAGTGGATTTTGAATAACCTTCATCCCAGAAGTGCGCTAGGTCAGTGTCCTTGGAGACGATGCGTAAATTCTGACCCATATCGCGCTGGATACGCTTGGTGCGTTGGACACTGCCCTCAAAGGCGGTGTGCAACACGATGGATCCTCCCACGGCAATCGTGATGGCTAATAGGCTTAAGACCGCATTTGCCTTGTGGTGAGCAAGCTCCTTAATAATCAGCACCAATGGACTCATGAGGCTTTGTTTCTACTGAAAAACAATATGGCGCATCCAGCCAATAGAACGGAGGCTCCGACCAGCATTATCCATCCAATCATGGAACGTGTTGGTGGAGAATCAGTTTGATCGGGCTTTGTGGCTGTGGGTTTTGTTATTTCAGATTTTGTTTGCTTAGCCGGTGTCTGAGTCTCTTGAGCTTCAGGTTCCTTTAGAGAACCCTCGCGGTATCCCATCAGTAAATCATCAAGCGAACCTCCGATGGTTGCTTGTTTGTTGACTCCTTGCCCTATGCCGCCTTTGGCTAGGATCTGACTCATCTCCAATCGAATGGCCGGGCTTTCTGGGTCAAATCCCAGGTGGTTTGCAAAACGTTTCTGTAAATCATCATCCCATTTTTGAGGGACCATGAGGCCCTGCATCCATTTTCGGTCTAGGCCACACTCACAATTAAGGCCGATTGTATTGACAATCGCCTTGAGCGATCTTTCATCCAGACGTTCATCACGTAAAACCGGTCCAATCATTCGCCCGCGACCATAAAGGTTAGCTACCTGTGGGGTTTCGGCAATTTCAGTTATTCCCAAGCTCCACAGAAACGCTTTCTCTGCATCAAAATCCTTGGTCGAAATTATCTCTACAATAGGCGGTTCACGAATTTCCTTTTCCAGTTTATCCATTTGGCTACTGATGGATTTCACTACCCGATTGGCGAGGCCTCCGATTCGTTGGTTTTCTTCAACGTTTTTGCCTTCCACGATCAGGATGACTCCATAATGTTCATATACCTTTGATAGAACTGAATTGCGTCGTTTTGAATCGAACACCGACTCCATCCCATCCCATACTGAAACAGCCAGAGGTTTTCCTTCCTCAGTCAATTTCACAGGCAAGGACTCTTTTTCATCCGGTGAGACCAGAACAGCTTGAGGTTCCTTTAAATCCTTCGGGATAAACCGAGCGGCTTTACTTTGAACAGCTTCCTTCGGGTTTAAAACCGTTGCCTTTACATTGGAGTCCAGAAAAGTGGCGTACGCAGTTGATCTGAGTAATTCAATTTCAGATTTTGGAGAGCCATCGGGAATGAAAATAAACAAACTATATGGCTCAGAACCCAGATCCACAAAGCCCACGTCCCTGACATTGAACCGGCACGCCAGAGTATCCATTGAAATAAGGCAGGCGAGAATGAGGGTCAGTTGTTTCATTCGGACTTCCTACAAACAGGGCAGTTTGGACTGGGGTGCAAGTGTACCTGATGAAATTTCATTGATTTCAAATCGCAGGTCAATAATCGACCGAACAACGGAACCCCCAATCCGGCGATAATTTTGATTGCCTCCATTGCTCCCAGACAGCCAACCATGCCCGAAACGGCACCAAAAACAGGGAAACGCCGCTGCCAATAATCGGGTTTTTCAGGGTAAAGACACTGCAAACATCCTGTGGATCCTGGTTTAAAACTGGTGATGTGCGCCTCCAGCTCGAACATGGAACATTCTACCAAAGGTTTGTCCTGCTTAAATGCTTCGCGGTTCATCAAATACCGCTCTTCAAACAGAGGAGCGCAATCCACCACTACATCCGCCTCGGCAACAAGCTTAGACACATTTGATTCGGTAACATTTTCCGGGATTGGGGTTATTTCCAAACGAGGATTAAGCTCTTTTAAACGCTCAACGGCACAATTAATTCGCGAAGAGCCAAGTGCTTCGCTTTTCATCAATAGTTGACGGTTTAAGTCTGATGGTTTCAGGTCGCCACCGTGGGCCAGAATTAATCTACCCACTCCCGCAGCCGCCAATTCATAGGCTACCAGTCCTCCAAGCCCTCCAATTCGGCTAATCATAACACTGGCGTTCTTGAGTTTTCGCTGACCTTTTTCTCCGAATCCTTCCACGGTGGTTTGCCATGAATAGACTTCTTTCTCGATGTTGCTCAACTCAGGCAGCTCTTGAGGTTCACTCATGATTCAAGATGCCCTTCTATCAACTGACCTTCTTCGAGTCTCAAAAAAGTTTCCCCAAGCCTATGAGCCTCTGCACTGCTATGGGTGATATGGAGAATAGTCACCTCAATCTCCCGGTGCAGTTCACCCAGCAAGTCACAAATTTCGCCGTGAGTTTCCTCGTCAAGCGCACTCAAGGGCTCATCCAGGCATAAAACATTCGGTGAAGCGGCCAATGCACGCGCCAGGGCAACCCGCTTGGCTTCGCCGCCGCTCAATCCGAAAGGGCGGCGATCTAGTAGCTTTGTGATGGCCATCAGTTCAGCCAGCTCATGAACGCGCTCTTTGATATCGCTCTCAATCCATTTGCGGAGTCGGAGACTAAAAGCCACGTTTTCAAAAATCGACATGGTCTCAAACAGGGCGCTGTCCTGAGGCACATAACCAATACCGCGTTCGGCGGGTTTAAGCAGGGTAACATCGCTATCATTGAGCCGGATAATTCCACTTTTCACATGGGGCTGGAGACCGCAAATCGCCTCCAAAATGGTCGTCTTACCGCAGCCGGTGCGCCCCATGAGGATGCCGTAAGATCCGGAAGCAATTGTCGCCGAGAGATCATTCAGCTCAAAGGAACCGTTGCGGAGGCAAAGATTTTCGAGTTGGATCATCGGTTGGGCATGGCGTCGCTTTTACCTAGATTACGGACAAGCAAAAGAACCACGAAGGCGAGCGCAATCATCAGGAGCGAGACAACGGCGGCTTTTTCTATCTCACCAATGCTGAATTGTAGATAAACTGAAGAAGACATGACTTCAGTGCGATGAGCATTGATTCCACAAAAAATCAGAATAGGACCAAATTCACCCAAGGATCTTGCCCAAGCCAGAGTGCCTGCTGCAAGTAACCCCCGATAACCTTGAGGCAACACAATGTTCCAAAACGCCTCACCGCGCGAGCTGCCCAGCGTCATGGCCACCTCTTCTTGCCGCGGGCTAATTTGATCAAATGTGTTTCGCATGGTGCGGACGGCAAAGGCACAAGCTACCATAAACTGAGCCAAAACCACCCCTGCCGCTCCATTGGTAATCCGCATCTGGAAACCGATGGATGCTCCCACTTGCTGGATCATCCGTTCGATAGTTCGGTTTTCCTGAACAATATATTGGCTTCCATCACGATCAAAATACACCACTTCCATGGTGCCAAAGGAAATATTGTTGAAGAGAATCAGCAACCCTAGGCCAATAACCAAGGGGGGCAGTACAATGGGAACATCAAGGATGGTGTCGATGAAGTTTTTGCCTCGAAACTGGAAACGGGACATGGTGTAGCCGATGGGGGCAGCAACCCATAGTGACAGTAATGCGGAGATGGTGCAGGATACAAAACTGAGCTTGGCTGATGCGCGGATTCCGGGGTCATTAAACACGGCCGCATAATCGCTGGGGCGATCAAAAGCAACCGCGTTTAGGAGTGAATTTTTCGCCTGATCGATCTCTTTTACAATATCGACCTTCTCAGTCTCTGCTTTTTTGACCAACTCACTGAGTCTAATATTGGCCAATGCCCGGGCTTCAGTGGTCGTCTGCTTCACCAATCCGGCCTTAGATTGACTATCTGGTTTTAGATCGGCCAACTTCTTGGCTTCCGTTAAAGCATCCTCAACCTCTTGATCCAAATTCGTGCCGCTTGCATTCTTTGATGCGAGTTTCAGGTGAGAGACTGCCTCCTCAAGAGATTGGCCCATCAATAATAGTTTGGTTTCGTCACTTTTCCCCCAGCGCGGAACGATGACTAGAGCCAGGATCAAGGCCAAGATCAGGAATAAATAGAAACCACCCAAGGAGCCTAGTCCAAAAAAGAAGGGAGTGTCGGACTTCGGCCGAAATGGGGAAGGAGATGGGTCCGGAGACGCGAGGCTACTCATTTTCGGGGCGGGGACTTGTGATTACCTCAAATCCCGCATTAACGAAGTTCTCCTGCCCGGCTGATGAGCGCAGGCGATTCAACAAGCGCTGCATCAGGTGTTTGTGTTTTGAAGTTTTACTGACGGCATAGGTTTGAGTGGCGCTCGAAAGGGGATTTTCTATTTTGATCATCCTTACCTTGTCTCGCTGGGCATGGGCATTGGCCACGTAAACCAGACCCGCATCCAGTGCGCCTTGGGTTACTTGCCCCACAACCATCGGAGCTTCGGGGAAAGGATTGCCGATATTCGTTTTAATCTCTTCGTAAACACCTTCGTCCTTTAGTAGGTCTACCGTTAATTTACCCATCGCAGTTTTTCCCGGGTCACCGATACCCACCTTCATGCCTGGCTTGGTCAGGTCTTCTAATGATTTGATGTTCTTGGGGTTGTTCTTCGGGACTAAAATTATAATATCGGTTTGTGAAATGTTGGTTAGTTGTCCAAACCGATCTTCGACCATGGCATGAAATGAAGTGTCACAGGTATGATATACATCAGGGGTCTCGCCTCCCTTCATTTTGCTTACCAGTAATCCACATCCCATCCAGGCAGTTTCCACGATGCAACCCTCGCGTTTTTCGAAAGAGGAAATAATGGGCTCGGTGGCGTGTCGGTTGAGTCCGCCTGCAAAATACATGATATTGGGCCGATCTGCCCATACATCCCCATCGACTGATTCGAAGCCATGTTTGCGGAAGATTTTCAGGCCCCGGTCCGCTGCGCAAATATACCGTGCAAAGTGAAGTGTTTCATGTGGGAGACGCGCAAATTTTAATACGCAAATGGTTACGGTCCCACGTGCTGTCCCTTCAATCTCTACTGGCTCGAGTTCTGGGTACTGACTGGCGATTGAGTTCCAGACAATAGCCGCATCAGCTGCATCAATTTTAACGTCATTGGCTATCTCATTAACCGTCGGCTTGAAGTTGCCACGTGTATCAACTGCTTTCTTAAGCGGTTCCCACATGTCGAGGGTTTCCATAAGGTTTTTGGTCTTTTTGCCAACACTGGCCGCTTCGGGATTTCCTAGATTCACTCGCACATCTTCACGCATCAGATCATCGACCGTGAGTATTTTTTTGGGGTTTCCTTTCTTCACCACGATAACCGGCCAGAGACGCGCCACCGGAATCGATTCCTCAGCAAAATCCTTTTCCTGAGCAATCTGAATGTAACTGGTATCAGCTGCCAGATAGAGGTCACCGCTTTTTTGTGCCCGGATTTTTGTCAGCAAGGTGCCTGAACCGCCGTAGCTTACCTCAACTTTACGTTCCGGATAATCCTCGCGGTATGCCTTGATGATTTCATTCATGGGCTTGGACATCCCGGCGGCACAATAGAATTCAATCACGCGAGATTTTGAAGAGGAATTGGGATGGGGTGATCCTGATTTCTCAAGGGAAGAGGTGTTCCACGCCATATAAGCCGCTAGGCCAAAAATCACCAATAGTGAGGCAACGGCAAACTTAATAGGGGTTTTCATTCTTCAGATATTAGTTATCCTTGCGAATCAATCGGCTCGAATCTCTAACGATTTTGAAGCTAATTGGCAACTTTTCTCGAGGCAGCCTCGCGAATGACTTCAAGCCATTCAAACTCGCCATACTTCCACTAAAGAATAGGAGCAGTCCCATTGCGTCTGACTGTCCCCAAGATCATTGAAACCGGAGCGATCGACTTCTGCTTAATAAAGTTGGATCGGAAGTAACAGTGCGTTGATCAATTAGGCGTCACAGTTCGTGCCTAATTAAAAAACTTACTGTTAATATGAAAATAAACAGGAAGCCGGTCTATTAAACCCCGAGAATGGGGTTTAATGAACGTTGAACGAAATGGAATCAGCCAACGGCGTTGGCTGAATTAAGCTAAACAACCTTAACGCTGGAAGCTTGTGGGCCTTTTCTGCCTTCAGTTTCTTCGTACTCAACGGTGTCACCCTCTTGAAGTTGACCGCCATCAACCTCGTTGACGTGGACGAACAAATCCTTGCCTCCGCCGTCGGGTTGAATGAAGCCAAAACCTTTTTGATCGAAGAAACGAGCTACTTTGCCTGTTGCCATAATATTTTTACCTTAATCTAATTACCCTAACTACGAGCAGGGCGGAGCAATTTATCGTTCAAAACCTTTCAAATAAAAAGCGGAAAATTTGTTTTCCTCCGACCACACTCTAAAGCCAATCAAAGAAACCTCAGAAACCTACTGATTCCAATGAAGATCGTTTGAAAAAGAGTGGGATGATTTTAGGGAATCGAACCCAACCAACATCAAATACCCCGTTTTCACCAGAAATACGGCTATCTCACTAATCACTTAGAAAACATTGAGAGACCCAATTCTCCCAATGTTCCCCAATGTCTCAGTGATATTGAATTCTCCGTTTCAATGAATCTCAGTATTTCTAAGGGAGTTTGATAGAGTATTGTGACTGAAATAAAGATTCTCTGAAATTTTTGAATCAGGATGGTGAGCTATCCTGTTAATTTGAAAAAATAATGAAATGTGAAATAATTAAGTTAATCTAGATGAAGTCAAAAATTCAAACTTTCGTTAACAAGTACCCTTGGGATAAGCATAAGCTTAAAAACCAAAAACCCATCGAATTTGTTTGGGAGTTTGATTTGAGCGTGAGTGCTGAGGAACTCTGGCCTCACTTGATTGACACGTCAAAATTCAATCGGGCATTGGGCCTGCCTCAAATGAATTTTGAAGAGATTGACGGACGCTTGCATGGTTCGACGGTTAATGCCGGATTCCGCCAAGCTTGGGTTGAAGATAGTTGGCAATGGGTGGAGCATGCATCAATAATCGGAGGAAGAACATACAGTGAAGGTTTTGGTCGATATGTCCGGGTCATATATGACTTGAAGGAATTAAGTGAATCCAAAGGGGTGCGACTTACAGTTTATTTTGGATGGCTTCCAAGGAGCGTTTTTGCGCGTTTATTGCTGAGGAAAAGTATGTCATGGTTAAAAGGAAGATACAGTGGATTGCTAACCAAGATTGTTTCTGAAATAGAACAGGCTAAGCCTGTTTTTGAAGTGCAAAAACCTGAACCATTAACTGACTTAGAAGAACAAAGAATTGAGCACTATGAGGGGAAAATGACTCAAAGAAACTTGGATTCTGATGCTGTGCAACATCTTTTTAATTTTATTCGAACATCGGATGAAATAGATGCCTACAGAATTCGAGTCCCTGAGTTGGCTCGAAAAACAGGAATCACTGAAATCAATTTATTAAAGACCTGCCTGCATGCTACTAGATTAGGCCTACTCCATATGTCATGGGATTTAATATGCCCTCATTGTCGGGGAGTCCGTATGGAATATACATCTCTGAAAAATGTCGAAGCAGAAGGGTATTGCGAGGCTTGTTCTATTGAGTTTGGGGCTGAAAAAGACAACGCCTTAGAAATCACATTCCATATCGATAAGAAAATTCGTGAAGTGCCAAAGGTGTTCTACTGTTCTGCTGAACCTTCTACTAAGAAGCATATTAAATTTCAGCAAGTAATAGCAGCAG
>Ga0066825_10000301_pt1 | contig 16081 bp, 8 predicted proteins | sample ETNtaG_6_FD_65608 | JGI IMG/M metagenome (GOLD analysis project Ga0066825, IMG submission 65608) | Marine microbial and viral communities from oxygen minimum zone, Eastern Pacific Ocean - ETNP201306SV45 | ecosystem: Environmental > Aquatic > Marine > Oceanic | place: Pacific Ocean: Eastern...
GATCCGTTGGAACGAACACGAGAAGCATGGGAAAAAAGCGAACGATACCGAATGAAAAGCGGCCAAATTGCCAACAATACATTCTTTCTCGCATTTCGCAATGTCGTTGGATTTGGAATTGCAACCACTGCAATTCTTCTCGTCATTGACCCATCTCTGATTCCGTTCACCTCTCCACTGTTCATTCTCGCCGTGTGGTTGATTCCAGTACTGGCCGCGTATGTTCCTCCAATTGCAGGTAGTGAAGCCACATGGTCGGCGGTTGAAGCAAAGATTTCATTGCGTGAACAAGGCGGCTTCGGGGATGGAAAGCGCCATACCTTGCGAGCACAGCCAGGAATGGATCGTGTCCTTGAAGGCTTACGTGATGGACGACGTCAAAACAACATCAGTGCATTTCTTGCAACAACATCATTGACATTACTCTGTTTTTCAATGCTCATTACACCGCGTTCTGTTGCATGGAATCTATTGTTACTCATCTCGATGACGACCGGTATTGGACTGAGTATACATTCGATGCTAACAACCTACTACATTCGTTTACAAGCAGACCAAATGCCTTTGCTTATTCATTATGCTCCAACACACCACCCTACTCAGTTAGGCTCTCCACTTGGGCAACTTCTACAATCTCACCTCGACCCAGACTCTCAAATCGAGTGGGCTGAATGGGAATTACGTTTCCAAGACACAATCCTTCCGGGAAATGATCCCATCCAAGCCAGAGAACGCCTCCTCTTCCTTCTCCATCTGAATGCTGACGGAATCATCAACGACGAAACGGTGCTTGAATCGCTACGTGATTTCATGTCTCCGGAAGCCATTGAACGCTCACTTCTTTCCGAAGAGGAATTCTTCAATTGGCGCACACTTCAACGCACACTTGAACACGCTCGAGCTTGGCAGCCAGGAGCATTCCGTTTGTTTGAACGCCTTCAGAATGATTTTCTTTCGGGCGCCCCAGAGATTCTTCTCTCACCTTGGAGGATGGATATCTCCCTCGATTCAACGTGTTATGACGGCTCTGGGAGTCTCTTCATCGCCCTCAACAATCAAACATTTGACTCGACCCACGTACGTGTTGAAGTCCAAGTTCCTGGGGGAGAGCCTCAATCGATCGACCATCGATTTGAACTCGCTCCATGCCCACCTCCACTCAAAGCGATTGAACTTACAAATCCGTCAGAGGATGATGTTCTGAGTTGGCTTCCTCGATATCTCGAGCGAACCGTTGTTCTTTGGCTCAACGTTGCCTGGGATCGTGGCTTCAAGGGGGATGCACAAGTCCAAGTCACACTTCGTGACGATGACGGAGTAGTATTAGGCTCGAGAATCGTAAGGACAAATGTACAGCCAAAGGAGAGTCGGCAACGGATTGATCGAATACGTCAATTGCTTCGAGTTCGACGCTATTCTGAACTCGATTTTCCCACTCTTACGAGTTGAATATTGCTAACGGAAGAAGCGCTTTGCTTATGGCGGGGTTTTACTTCGGTGAGTTTGTTGGGGCAATGATATGGAAGCATGGGACGTCGTGATTCTGGGAGATGGCCCTGCAGCACTTTCTGCTGCAGCACAAGCATCGAAGGACGGTGCAACCGTCCTTATGATGAGCTCAACCGCTCTTGGCGATGGAGGCATGGGTGCGATGAATGGCATCGCATGCCACATCCAAGAGGAAAGCAATCGCGGCCATCGAGAAGATACCATTCGAAGGGGAGCCTTCCTTTGTGACCAGGATATCGTCGCAAGCCGCACAACGAAAGCGCTCAGAATCGTTGATCTTCTTGAACGCCGAGGCGTCAACTTCCGCCGAGATGCGAAGGGCATTGTCATGGGCCACTATGCGTCAGGCCATACTAAACCGCGACTTTGCAATGCAGGCGATGCGACCACCAGAGAGGTTCAACAAGTTCTTGAGGAACAGTGCATGAAATATGGCGTAACTCGTCGTAGCGATCAAGTTCCATTGGAATTGATTCATACCGATTCTTCCATCAATGGTTTGATTGCAATCGACATGCTCAATGGACGCATTCTATCGATTCAGTGCAAGGCACTCATCGTCGCTGATGGAGGCTTCGAAGGAGCATTTACCAACGGCTCTACCTCACTCGGAATGGATGCAGCATACCGTGCTGGCGCCCCATTACGAAACATGGAATTCATTGCTGAGACTCCACTCGGTGTTGTTGGCACAAATTTGGTGATTCCTCAGGCGATACTTTCCGATGGTGCAACACTTCACACACCTTCTGGAACTGCTTTGGAAACATCTTCAACCACGCCAACATCTGAAATATGCGCAAAGATGCATGAAGCAGGTACCACCGTTCTCGACGCTCGCAACATGGGCAAGCATGCCGATTGGTGGGCTGTATTGTTTGACAACATCAAGCAGCGAACGGGCATCGATATGAACCGACAAACCATCGAAGTGGCTCCAGTTCCATCCCAAACACTCGGCGGCCTTCCAACCGATGAGCACGGGCGAGTTGTTCTCCAATCATGGGCTCGCTGGTTTACAGGTCTCTATTCAGCAGGATCAGCCGCCTCAAGCGGGCTTCATGGAGCAGATGTTTTGCAAGGCAACCGTCTCCTTGATTCGATCGCTGGTGGTGAAGCAGCCGGAGCACACGCGGCCGAATGGATTGGAAAGCGCAAATTCACTGGTGCAACGAAGTTGGAAGAAGCATTCAGCCTTGCTGAGGCTGAATTGAGCATGCTTGGAGGTGAATCCGAAGGGCCTGTTCAGCGTCTGAATCCAGTCATCACTCGACTGAAAGAAATTCTCACCTCAGTCCAAACCCCGGCCACCGCCGCATCCGATTACGAAAACGCAGCCGAGTTGCTAGAGCAACTCTCAGTTCAAGGCGAACAACTCTATTGCGATCAAACATCCTTGATTGCAAACCAAAATTTGTTGGAGATTTTGCGAACTCAAGCAGCCATTCGAATGGCCCAAGCCCACGTTCAATCCGCCTCACTCCGTACAGAATCTCGAGGCCTCCACCAACGTTCTGACTTCTCAGAATCCGATGATGAACAACTGCATCACAACCTCGTTTTCGTTGATGGAGCGCATTCGACTCTTGCTTTGAGAAAAGGGCCTTCAGGAAACTGGATTTTACCACCTTCTGCTGCGGTTTGATTATTTGTCACTTCCAATTGGGATGAGCATGGCAGAACAAACTCTGTTTGAACGGATTTTGTCTGGAGAGATTCCATCTCATAAAATCGGGTCAGGGGAAGGTTGGTACGCTTTTCTTGACATTTTCCCTCGTCGAGAGGGCCATACACTTGTTATCCCTACTACGCCAGTACAACGAATTGCTGACTTAACCGAAGAACAGCGTTCGATGTTGATGAATGGTGTTGTCGAAGTCCAGAAACGACTTTCCACCCATTTCAATACAACGGATTTCACGGTTGTTGTGCATGACGGCCCGCTCGCAGGTCAAGAAGTGCCACACGTCCATTTTCATATTCTTCCAAGAACAGAAAATGATGCTGGTTTGACCCTCGCTTCAATGTGGCCAATGACTGGAATGAACGAACCAGATCATGCAAACCTTGGTTCGCTCGCTGAACAAATTCGAATGGGGGCTTGAATTTGGCAAAGGGCGTTGCACCGTTTGATGGAGTTGTTGACCATCGAGGTGAAGCGCTCCCAGTGCTTTCCAAATCATCAGCGAACATGAAGATGGAAAAACTCCTCAATACGCCCATGCCTTCCTTCGATAAGAACACACCAGGAAGTCCCTTTTGGACAAAACTTGCCTTCTTCTTTTGTCGCCGAACAGCTGCGAACCAATTTCGCTCAATTGAATATACGGGGATGGAACACATCCCCTCTGACCGGGGCTCGCTTTGTGCTGCTTGGCACACAAATGGCCTGATCGACCCGCTTGGAATTATGCTCGCACATCCGAAAGAATTCGTTATGGGGGGCAGGCACGATCTAGTCACTCGACCAATCCTTTCGTTCTGGACTCGGAGATTGGCTGTCCAACCAGTTGTCCGTAAAGCCGAACTTCTTCGCGGAGGATGCAGTGAGGAAGAGGCAACAAACCTCAATGGGCGCTCTCTTCTTACGCTTGCAACGGGTATTGCGAGTGGTTTCGGATGCGTCCTGTTCCCAGAAGGAACAAGCCACGACTTAGCGCACATGATTCGATTTCGAACAGGGCCGATGCGAACAGTACTCGCAGCAGCAGCCATTGCCAAAGGTTCTGGAAAGAAATGCCCAGTATTGCAGCCAGTAGGGCTTCACTTCCGTGTGCGTCACCACTATCGTACAGATATGTGGGTTGAATTTGCGGAACCATATTACTTGCCTGAAGAGGAAATTCCCGAAGACCTCATCGAAGCAGTTCAAAAGCGCGAATGGGTCGAGCCACCGGGCGATCTCGTCCGTTCACTTCGGGATGGTTTGCGCCCTCACCTTGTTCCAATCACTCCGAACGCATCAAGTTGGGATGAGCATGGTGCATACCATCTTATTGCACAGGTTGAGGCTCGTACGAAGCAACAACCGCTTAACACATGGCGAAGCGAAGTTCTCGCCGCTCGCGCTGTCCGTGACCGTTATCAGACAGAGATCGATGAACAGCAAATAGAGCCAGAAGAAGTCAACCATCCACACGTCAATGCTGCGAAGGACATCCATCTCAAACTCGAGAAAAAAGGTCTTGACGGGAGAGATCTCGATGCTTCAGGAAAGAAATTACGAGGAGGAAATCCGCTTCATGGTGCTGGTTTTTTGGTTAAATCATTGTTGATGTTGGCGCTTCTTCCAGCGTTTATCCTCTCTCTATCTCCTCAGTTGATACTTGGACGCTATCTTGGTGATCGGACGGATGAGGGCGTTGATGCTCGAACGACCTACCAATTTCTTGCTGCAATGTTTGGTTCGGTGATGATATGGCCGTTGTGTGCCTTGATTGGAACGGGGCTGATTTGGATGAATGCATCCGATATTTCCAGCATTCTTTCAATTGATGTTCTAACTCTATTTGGGCTTGATCAGTATCCGTCCTTATCAATTGTTTATTTGGCAATGTTCCCACTTTTTTGGGCCTCGGGCCGAATGTTCGGAATCTGGTGGGATGCTTATGTTGATGCGCGTACAGCTTTCAAACGTCTCACAGCCGGGAAGGAATTCAAACAAGAACTCGCTGAAAAATTGCATCTTCTAATTTCGGATTTACAGACGGCTGAAGAGCGTTGAATTCAAATTACACGAGCGCGAGGGTGAGACATGGTCGATTCAGGGCACGTTCAGCAAATTCGTCAATGGCTTGCGAGTGAACGATTGGAAATTCGTGACAAGAACGACCCTCGAGCGGAAGCCCATTTACTCGTACGATATCCTCCAGGTCCTCAAGGCCATATGTTTGCCGTCGTATTACCAAAAGGCAGAGATCTTGTATTCGTATCGAGCATGACCCGCGTTGATCTTGGCCAACAAGAACAGATGAAGGAGCATATGAATGAAGAGCCAGAAGTGTGGTCTGAATGGGTGCATGAATGCAGACTTTCTTTGATGCGTGCGGAATTAGACTGGGGCATTCACATGGGCCATGAAGGGAAAGAAAAGCCCGGCCCTCTCCAAGCGTTTAACGTGAGTCTACCAATTTGGTTTGATGGCCTTACCAAAAATGCCCTTATGCACAGCCTACGACGTCTTTGGCTCGCGAAATTGAGCATGATTCACGAAATCAAGTTCGCATATGGCCCTGGTAAGGGCGAACCTGGCCCTGTTGACGATTGGGCAAATCAAAAGAAACGTCAACAACCCGAAGAAAACTCACCAGAACCAGCTCAAATCGAGTACGATGATATGATGCCTTTTGGAACGGGCCTTGACCCAGAAGAATGGGCTTGACACAATCGTTCTCTGTCATTATCATACTGACGCGAGAGGGTCGCGGTTAAGTACTGGTAAACAATGCTTTGAGTCACACAGGTGATACCATGCGTCAAACAACCAAATCGATTACCCTCGTCAGCCTCTTCCTGCTCTCTTTGTTTTCAGGAATGGTTATCGGGACAGAACAAGCAGAAGCATCTCAAGTCGTCATTACAGAAGCCGTCCGAATCGTGGATGGTGGAACGGCATCAGATAACCAAGCGGCCGTAGCTTCCGATAGCGAAGGCAATGTCCACATTGTTTGGGCTCGAAATACCCAACACCTGTATTACTCCATGCTTTCGCCACGTGGTGAAACCCTGATCGATGCGACGCAAATCACCAATCCCGGGCTTCACAAAGTATGGCACCCTGACATGGTCATCGATGACAACGACCGTATTCACCTCGTTTGGGCTGATAAATCAGGCCAACACAAGATCATGTACACCTCGATTAACCCCTACCTCGCACCTCTTGATGGGATGGCAGCTGAGGATTCAGCAATCTCCGTTATTGATGACACCATCATTTCAATGCGCGCACAAGATCGTGACTGGCCATCCATCGATGTTGACAGTCAAGGGAACCTCCACATCGCATGGCAGGACTCTTATGATGAACTGCAACGATTTTTCAACCAACCTCAAATCTACTACTCAATGATCCAACCTGAATACAATGGTGGCTCGGTTTTGACACTCTTCGAAGATACACTCCTCACCCCGATCATCGGTCACAAGGGCCATCCAGACATCATCGTCGACTCCAACGATTTGGTTCAAATCGCATGGGACGATACTCGCGGCGGCAAGGTCGAACTGGTCTTCCTCGTCGATACCTCTGGTTCGATGTATTCTGAATGGGCAGATGTTTGCACAGTTATCTACGGCGGTAACTTTGCTGCTGGAGGCTATTTCCAAGGACTCAAGCCAATGCTTGAAGAAGGAAACATGACAGTTTACGAGACCATCTATGGGCTTGGAAACACGTTACCAGGCGCTGCTAGCAGTGGTAACTGCGCTACGCACAACAAGAATGCTGGCCCACGTTCCACAGCACTTGGAATCGCCCCAGGCGATGACTCAGGCGGAATCCGAAAACTTCCAGGAACCGTCTACAATGGTAACACATACTCCGGTTATTCTGGTGAAGATTGGGGTCCAGGAACCAACTGGGCTTGTCTCTCTTGGAAGGATGCACAAGGAAACGTTCCTGGAAATCCACCTACACAAGACGACCACAAGTGGAACCCGAATGCGACCAAGATCGCAATCCCGATTTCTGACGAAGGACCAAAGGACGGCGACCCAGCACAACAGGCTGACGATACGACCTCCATCGAAGAAGCCCACGACAACTGTGTCAACGCTGGTGTTGTTCCAGTCGGTATGTATGGGCAAACCTATGGTGGTGCAACAAGCGTACAATCGCATTTCAAAGATCTTGCACAGTGTCCAAACGGTGTGCAAAGCACAGCCGCTCGAAACTGCCCAGGTAACACCATCCGTTCAACCGATGCTGGCGGGCAAGTCTACGAATTCCCATCAGGTAGTGGCGGTGCAAGCCAAATGTCTCTACTCGTCGAAGCAATGGTTTACATCTCAACCAACAACTCTCGTGAAATCTACATGTCTGTTCTTGACCCGTATGGTAAGATGAACAACGACCCAAGCTGGACTCCAGGTGTTTCTGGCACCGTTGCTCAGAACGGCAATTATATCGAAGACACCGGCAAGGGTTCAGAAGGACACCTCGTGGTTGTCAATGATACCCGTGTAACAATTGACGACGCATATTCGTTCCACCCATCGATTGGTGTTGACATGGAAGGCAACACACACATCGCTTGGATGGACGGCCGAGACTATGGTTTTGAGAAGGACGTTAATTACGAAATTTACTACACAAAACTCCGACTACAAGGTGCTGGAGAATTCGACGGTCGCGATGACGGTCTTTCCACATACGCAATCAAGAAGATCAACGACACACCGATTTCGAATGTTGAAACCTATGCCGGATTGCCACAGAACGCTCCTTGGGGCGGCAACTCGGTCTTCCCATCACTCTTGACGGATGATCAGAATCAAGTTCACATCGCGTGGGTTGACTCTGGCAACACCTCTGCTGGTGAGGAACTTCTCTACGTTCGATTGAATCACACCTCACTTGAAGGAGATGGCCTTACGGCATTGGATCCATGGGAAACCGTTGCAATCACGTCATGGTCATCCAACAAGTTAGGGCCGAATTCTGGTTACAAACCAAGCATAGGAATGCCTCCTGCATTTTCGAACGACCTTGGAAGTGGAGCCCACGTTGCTTGGTCTGATACCAACAAGTGTAGCGATGAAACGAACAACAATCGATTCACAATCTGTTACTCTCACGTATTGACCGGACAAGTTGATGTGGAATTTGATGATGGTGAAACGTTCTATCACGTGATTGAACCCGGCGAACAAACCATTTACAATTTGACGATGAATAACTCGACACCAGGCCCTAAGGATTTGGTTGCAGACTCGTATGGATTGAACATTACTGGTGTACCGACGAATTGGACAGCAACACTGTTCTTCGCCGACAACCACACAGCGATTTTCCCAGATACTGAGATTTTCCTTGAAGGTGGCGAATCAATCCGATTCTATCTCCGAGTACGGGCGCCTTCGATCTATCAGGCAAACGCGGATGAACTCGCTGAAATTCGTGTCGATGCAAAATCGTACAAGGATCCAGCAATCCGTTCTGAAATCACAACACTCACCCTCATGGATGTCGTGCATGGTATCGATCTCGATACATCGCATAGCGTTGCAGATGTTGAGCAAGGACAATCAGCCATCTTCTCGATTACGATTACCAATACAGGAAACGTTGCAGATACTTTCCTCTTCTGGGACCCCCAGACTCTGGAAGGCCGGCAAGAGTGGTTACTCCCATTCGCTTGGGATGTTGATTTCCCTCTGAGTGTGCAACTCGATCCACAACAGACCGTAACGAAGAACCTCAGAATTGACGTCCCAACGTCGGAAGATCCAGGTGCATTCGTCATCTTGTTGAAGGGTTGGTCTGCTGGCGAGCCGATCAAGTCTGTCGAAAAGGGAACCTATGACATTCTTGAACTAGGTGTTTTCGTCTCAATTCGTTCTTCGAACAACATTGTGTTCAACTTCACAGATCAAGAAGCCGTCGTAACGCCAGCTCCTTATGCGCCAGCCAATGCTTTGGATGCGAACTGCCACGTATTTGAAATTCCAGTTGAGAAGTACTTCGATTCAGGCGATCTCGTCTTTACAACTCCAGGAACAACAGAAAATGAAGACAATTGGACAACTGAAGTAATCTTCCCGAGTGGACTCACCCTGAATCCTGACGGCGTCTCTTACCCATGGGTTCTCTTGTCAGGAGACACTGTTCGTAAACACATCGTCAAGGTGAAGATTTGTGCTCCTGATGACGCTCCAGCAGGTCTTGGTAAAGCCGTAACGCTCAAAGCACATCTGAAGGGATACCCGAAGATTTCTGCTGCGAAGATTCTCCAAGTGGATGTCGACCATGTGTTCCGATTGTCAACAGATGTTGCGCTCGATGACGATAATCAACTCACTGTCAATCCGGGTGAACCAATTACACTCCCGACGACGGTAACCAACAATGGAAACGGACCAGATCGATTCGATTACACCCTTGCACGTGTTACAGATTCGTCAGGTGTCGACGTCATTTGGGATATTGTCATTCCACGAAACACACTCGAAGAGTTGGATGCAGGGTCTTCTCAGGCGTTTGAGGTCCTCATGAATGTCCCTGAACAGGTACCAGCAGGCGACTACACCGTTGTTTTCCACACCAAGTCTGAACAGAAGGACGAGGATGCAGCAGGTCGTATGACCCGTCTACGAGATGTGACCGAGATTACCGTCACAGTTCGTGAGTTCCATGATATGCAAATTTCGATGGATCCAACCGTTGAGAACGATGTGAAGACCTCAGCTCCGGGCCGTGTTGTTCGATTCATTGTCAACGTAACAAATGCAGGAAACGTTCCTGATGTACCGACCCTGAACAACCACAGTTCAACGCGTTCGGGTACGGATATTACCGTTGAAGAAGAACCAGGCATGGGTACACTAACCGGCTGGGACATCTCATGGCGCATCATACGACAAGTCGGACTTGACCTTGAAAGTGAAGAAGACTGCGTCGTTACGACTTCAACCGCATCTTCCTTCCCAGAGGATAGTTGTGTGTACTTGGAGGACATTGATGAATGGCGCTTGCCTGAGATGGCGCCGTATGAGACATACACAATGGTCGCCATTGTCTCTGTCGACCCTAGTGCAGAATTACTCACCCGAAGCTTGGGGCTCAAAGTCGTCTCAATGATGGGTAATGCTGAGGAAGGCGGTGACCACGATGACACACCATCATGGGTTGGAGATTTGTTGGATAGCAACGAGAAGATTGTCACCATCAACCTACGAGCACCCGATCTTGAGGTTAGCTCCGCAACAACAGATTTCAATTCTGCAGACGTTGGCGAATCAATTCCAATCAAGGTCGTGATTGCAAACACTGGAAACGTCCATGCTACGGATATCGAGGTCATTCTCTGTGAGTACGATGATGACGATATGATGAAGGAAATTCGTAAGAACAACAACATGTGCGATGAAGACAGCATCGTCATGCGTCAAATCATCGGTGCTTTGGATAAGCCTGATGATGCCAGCGATGAGCGCACTGTCGACTTGTACATGCTTTACCCTGTTACAGCGGGTAGCAAGCACGTCTACGTTGTTGTTGACCCTGGAAACAACATCGTTGAGGCAGATGAAGGCGATAACATCGTCCGAATTTCAAGCGAACTCGGCTCTTCGAATCCATTCTTGGATGTTGCAGGAGAAGTTGTCGGTAAGATTGCATTACCGACCATGATCGTCCTGCTCACCTTCTCACTGTTCGGTGTTCTCTACCTTGTTGGCCGAGGACGACGTGCAGCCGTCAAAGACCGAATTGCGGAACAATCGTCCTTGATGTCTGTTCTTAGTGATGAAGACGAAGCGTGAGTACGTTAACCAAGCCACCAACGTAGGCCTGGATTGTCGTCTATGGCGACAATTTCGCCCGCTCGGTCTGAACGTTGCTGTTCGACCAATACGCGTACTCGAGACATGACTGCCGAGATATCACTCTCGCTAAGATTGAGCTCCTTTGCCATCAGTCCAAGGTCGGGCTTGACCCTTGGTGTTTCGATCAATGCGTGAACCATCGTTCGTTGCGAGTAATCCTCGAAATCTGTATCGACTGCAGCGGAAACACGACCGCGAATTTGCTGATGTAGGGCGATGAGCGCATCTCTCTGCAGATCGAGTTGTTCGAGTTGTTCGTTCAATTGCTCGAGATGACCAACGCCTTCTGTGACGCTAATCTTCTTTCGTCCACTCACACGTTCAGCGATTGGTTGGACCTGCTCAGGCAATTTCGAACTCAGCCGTAATGGCCCCCCTGAGGGTAATTTTCGACGCTCAATCTTGAACAAATCAGGGCCGAGATCGATACGTAGAGAGAAGGCTTCACACACTCGAAAGATTGTCCTCGGAGGACCACCCTTTTCACTCGGGACCTTCATTTTTTCAACGAGATTTCCGCGTTCAAGTTCTTTCAGATGCTTGACGATTGCTTGTTGACTTACGCCAATCAAATCTGCCAATTGCATCGGATAATGAGGTTCACGAACCAATCGTTCGAGAATGGAGCGCCGTGTTTTGTTTTGAAGCAATGATAACGAGTGTTCGAGTTCGTCCATACTACTCAACCTGTAGTTAGGTAGAGAGGGACTCATTTGAACTCGTCGGCAAATATTGGCCTCTGAATCAATCTTCATCCCAAGACTGCCAATCTTCGTTCTTTGCTACAGGAATCTTTCGATCGGCTTGTGTTTTTGGTTTCACATCCACGCGTGATGGTACTTCAGTACGTTGAACCGAAGGCGTTGGAAATGGATCAGCAACTTGCGCTTCCTGCTCTTGTGGTGATGCGGATTCAACATCACCCCGCATCAATGCATAGACTTGTTCGGTAGTGAGCATATTCCCTGCCTGAACATCTTGTGCGCCATCTCGCTGCTGCATACTCTGATTGGATTCGGGTTTCATGTATTCTCCAGTTCGTACATCAAATCCTACTTCTTCTTGCGTACCCGAATTCATGGCATTAATCTGATTTTGAACAACATCAGGAGTGAGATCCGTTAGCGGCATGAGGTTACCATCAGGTCCAACGACCATCATCACACCTTGCTTTCGATTTTGAGCAAATGCGAGCAACACTCCTGCGAGCGGTAACAGCAAGATGCCGAGGCAACAAACAATGCCCCCAATAATCGCATAAGGTGAGCTTAACAGCGTACTTTCCATTTTGTCGATGGACGTCAGCCAAACCGTTTCATTTGCACATGGGCCTTCACATTCCAGTCGTAGCAGATAGTCACCTTCGGCAATCTCCCAGGATCCAAGAATTGTGTATTCGACGCTTCCATCTGCAGACATTGCCCCCCAATCAAGTTTGCATTTCGATTCTTTAACAGGTCCTTTCTCAGCCGAACCATCCAGTTCCACGAGCGTAACATTTCCTTCAAAATCTACCCCATAAGCTCGATGACACCCTTCATCTTCAATCGTAAACGCTGACGATTGTACTTCAGATCCAGCATCGACTGAAACCACATTGTTTCGAGCAGGATCGAGCGCGTCTCCAATCGTGCTGGTCTGGCTAAGAATGAGCACACTTCCAATGACGAAACAAACCATCGAAGCAATCAGAATACGGAGCGGCCAAGGATTCTTCTTACCGCTCTCCATGCTCATTGGATGAACCCCTCCCCAAAGAAGCCTCGCTTTTCCCTTTCACAATCCGAGTTGTTGCAACTTCTCCGGCAGATAGGTTTCAGTCACGAAATCAAGACCGTATTTTGCGAGAGACTGTTGTTCAGCCTTCTTTCCTATCTCCAACATCATGTTGATTTGTTCTTGCCACCATCCATCAGCAAATCGTGGGTCGCTTAACTCTGCATTGAGTGCCTCGATATCCTTCTTGGATAGATCATCGCTTGGCAAATCATAAGCGAGAATATCATCAGCAGTGATTCCAAGATACGTTGATGTTGGCGTGGCCAAATATTCAGAGATATGGGCGGTCTTAATCGCACCATAGGCGATGGAAGCGAAGATTCTGAACGACCATGGATCACCGTCGAGAAATACGACAACGGGCAAATCCCATTCTTCGCTCATTCGCTTCATAATTCGGCGCGTCGACCGAGCTGGCTGCCCCTTGAGATGCAACAAAGCACAGTTGAAATCTTCATCAAAACCATTCTCAACGAGACGATCAAACATACCACCCGTCTCGATGGCCATAATGAAATTGATATCATGTTCGAGGAATTCAATCTTCTCGGCTTCAACATTGTATGGAACGCCATACCCACTATCACCTACATCATCTCGAGCATTGATTCGCATCCACTCTCCACGACGGTTTCGTTCGCGTAATGTTAGGTTTCCAATCATTCGAGCGCCATCTTCTTCAGGTCGAAGCTTGAAATCTTCACGAAGACAACGGGTCACAATCTCAAGATCTTCCGCAAGGTTGTTGCTTTCGTTTTGTGACTGGAATTTACCAAGGCCCCAAGCTTCTGAAATGTAGTACATTTCACGAAGTGTGGATGATTTTCCATCATCGATCATGCTTTCAATAAATTCGATAACATGCAATGCTCGTAGGAGTTGTTTTGCAGAACCAAGACTTGTCGCATCGCGTATAGTCTGCTTCTTTCCGTATTTGTAAACGCCCAATTTAGGATCGAATCCGATGTTGTTTTTCGTTCGAACAGGGAGCGTCATCGTTGGAGGTTCGCCCTTAACGATTCGATCATACATTTCTCGGACAACATCATGCAATGCGGTCTTTGTCTCTTCAATGGACTTGCGTTCAGCCATCAGTAATCACCTCCGAATAGGGTTGTTTGCTTGGTATCGCCCGTTGGAGCGGATGGTTCAGTTTCCACCGCGGCCGCCTCTTCATTCTCCTCACCAAACTCGCCATCATCCGAATCCTCTTCAGGTGGCGGTGCATTGAGCGCCTCCTCTTGACGGCGAATCTCTTCCAAGAGTTTTTCATCCATTTTTGTCGCCCCAATGACTTCTTGTGAGCCACGGTAGAAGACATCGGTTTCGTTCCAATCCCCCTTCTCCAGACCGTCGAGACTGTATGTGATAATTGTCTGAGAACCAGGTTGCAAGGTTTCAAGTTTCCAAGCCCATACGCCCATGGCTTCTTTGCGGCCACCGAGTTCATTGCCAACCATTGTTGCACCTTGGCGCTCTGGCCAATTAACCAGTAGAGTGTAGGACCTTGCCCGAGAAGTGTAGTTGTAGAGGGTGATGTGAATATCGGTTTGTTTGGTTTCTTTATTCCATGTTGTTGTTGTTTCTGCAATGACTGCAGACATAATTTTGGTAATCGAAGCAGCCAGATCAGGGACTGGTAATTCAAGCAATGCAGCAGATTTTTCCGCGATTGCTGGAATAATATCGTTGATGAGTTCGAATTTTTCCTTGGTTTTCCCCATCTTCTTCTGCTTTTCGAGATGCTTTCGCAATCCTCGGCCCATTTCGAGCATCGCCTTACGCGCCTCTTCCATCACCGTTTCATTATCAGACAGCGCCTCTTTTGCTTCGGATGTGAATTGAACATTGGTACTTGCAAGATGGACGAGAATTGCTGCAGGCCCTTTCGGAACGCCACGGCCACCCGCCTGGTCCAAACCGTATTGACGCCAATCAACACTCTCGATGGCTTTGGTGAGTAAACAACCACCCTGTTGATACATCAACGGTACTCGATTTGCGAACCGTAAGATTTCAACAGGCTTGTCCGCTGCCATACCATCACCAAAGATCAGACCGACTTCGACTTGGAATGGATTTCCTTGCGTAACGCTCGGAGCACGTGTCATCGTTGTGACAAACTTCGAATCGATGGTTTTCGAGAGCCCTTTCTTGATCAGCAACTCTTCGATTGGTGATAAGCACGATGTTGGTGGGTTGAGTAACTTGACCGGCTTACCTTTCACCAATCGTTCGCCTTGGAAAGCCTCGAGTAGCGCACGCACTTGCTGTGGATTGAGCGTTTTTGGTTTCAATTTCTCTTCCAATTCTGAGACTTCACACAATTCCTTTGCTGCACGTCCCGAAACACCAGAAAACGTCCGTCGCAGGAACGTCGTCATTCTCGATTCGGATGATTCCGAACAAAGGCGTTGAAGTTGGCCCAATTCGATACCATTTGGATGCGGTTTGATGGCTTCAACACGCCCAGGCAACCGCTCTGTCACGCGCTGCCAGTGATGCTTTTCCCCATCAGGATCGATGAAGAGGATGTCTGCATGAGGGTTGACGATGCTCGTCATTCGAAGGTATTGCCAAACAGATTGGCGGCCGCGTTGATACTTTGCTTTCATTTTGGTTTTGACCTTCAAACCATGGGCTTTTTCTCCCCAGTCAATTCGATCTTGGTTGGATTTGATTGCCTTGTTCTTCCGTGTATCAAGACCGATATCAACGGAGACTGCCGTAGCCTCCTTGGCTATTTTTGATTCGACGTGTGTAGGGTCACCAGTTGTCAACTGTGAATACATGACAACACCAGTAATTCCGATACCTTGCTGTCCTCTCGATTGACGGATCGCATGGAATCGTGATCCGAACAGAAGTTGTCCAAACACCTTCTCAATACTGGCTCTTGGAATGCCAGGGCCGTTGTCTTCGACCTCGAGCTGTAGGATGTCTTTTTTGTTGTCAAGTTTGGTAATTTTTACAACAATATCTGGCAAGATACGTGCTTCTTCACAAGCGTCCAGTGCGTTATCTACGGCCTCTTTAACCGCTGTAATGAGCGCACGATTGAGGGTATCAAATCCTAGAAAATGCTTGTTCTTTTCAAAGAATTCTGAAATTGCGACCTGCTTTTGATTTGCTGCCATTTTTTCTGCAATGCTCATATTGACACATCCACCTCTGGTCCTCCTCCGTCCAAGACTTCGGGCCAGCAGGTAACAGCAGTCGATTGGCGAGGCTACTTGATATTTCGGCC
>Ga0066825_10000303_pt1 | contig 16079 bp, 15 predicted proteins | sample ETNtaG_6_FD_65608 | JGI IMG/M metagenome (GOLD analysis project Ga0066825, IMG submission 65608) | Marine microbial and viral communities from oxygen minimum zone, Eastern Pacific Ocean - ETNP201306SV45 | ecosystem: Environmental > Aquatic > Marine > Oceanic | place: Pacific Ocean: Eastern...
AAAATCTCGTGGATTACGATACCTGGGGCCGAGTGGAGTTGACCACCTTGACTAAAGAATTCTTCATGCCGCGGTTCCTGGAACGCGACGAAGCCATCCGACGCGCCCCGTGGGACAACGATCCGTGGGACGGTGTGGCCGAGGTGCGGCCGTTTGGCGCCATGGAGAAGACCATCGTGGAGGGAGTTTACTAAAATGGCCACTCCGCACATCCCCTGCCTGCGTCTCGGCGATCCGTACGTGAGCCTCAGTCAGATTGAAGTTACCGATTATCGTGATGGGGCGGTGAAAGCTACCGTGAGCCAAGTCAATGCCGGCGTGATTCGGCGCGATCTTGAACGCATGGATGAAGCCCGTGCTGCCCTGTGTAAATTCTCCACGGCCGAGCTCATTGCTATCGGCGCGAAGGCCGGTGAGATATTTCTCAATGGCGAAGTGCAAATCGGGGTCGATGGAGAAACCCAGTCGCCGGGGCAATACATCGAAACATTGTCCTCCACCAGTGGCCTGCCGCACGTGATGGTGAAGCGTAACATGGACAAAATACATTACGCACTGACCCACATGGATGTGGTGCTTAATGGCCTTACACGAGGTATTGATCCTGCGATTCTCGATGCGGGCGTTGGTGAACAATTTGGGACTCAGGTCTGTTTTTACCCCACCTCCAAGGCACTCGGGCTGGTGATGCCCAGCAACTCGCCGGCGGTGAATTCCCTGTGGCTTCCGGCCGTTGCTCTGAAAACGCCGATCATCATGAAGCCCGGCCGCGACGAGCCGTGGACGCCGATCCGCTTGATCCAGTCCTTCATCCAGGCCGGTTGCCCAAAGGAGGCGTTTGGCTTTTATCCGACCGATTACGAGGGAGCGGCGGATATATTAAACCGCTGTGGACGTGCGTTGATTTTTGGCGATAAAAGCACTACGGACCAGTACGCCAACAATCCCGCTATCCAAATCCACGGCCCCGGCTGGAGCAAGATTCTCATCGGCGACGATGAGATCGAGAACTGGCGCGACCACATTGACCTCATCGCCGGCTCCATCGCCGATAACGGTGGGCGTTCCTGCGTGAATGCTTCCGCCGTGGTGGTGCCCAAGTATGGTCGGGAGATTGCCGATGCACTGGGCCAGAAGCTCGGCCCGGTGAAACCCACCACCGTGGACGATCCCGAGGCCAAGCTATCAGGATTTGCTAATCCCAAGATGGGCGAATGGATCGATGGCGCGATTGATGCCGATCTCGAGGAGGCCGGTTGCGAGGAGATGACCGCCAAGTATCGCGAGGGTGACCGCAAAGTGGTCACCGATGGCGGCACCTATCTACGGCCGACCATTGTGTATTGCGAATCCTTCGAGCACCCCTTATCCAACCGCGAGTTTCTGTGTCCGTACGCCAGCGTGGTGGAAGTGCCGCAGGCTGAGATGCTCAATCAAATGGGCGAATCCTTGGTCGTCACCGCCATCACTAAGGACGAAGCGTTTCAAGCGGACCTGCTCGCCTCCCCGCTGATTGAACGTCTGAATCTGGGGCCAATTTCCACCATGAAAATTTCATGGGATCAGCCGCATGAAGGCAACATGTTTGAGTTCCTCTACAAACGACGCTCCATTGGCATGGCGGCCTGATTGAACACCACCTCGATCTCCGGCGTCCGATCCACCGATGAGCCACCCAGCTGAACTCGCCGACCAAACCAGCTTCGATGCCCAGCTGCATCTGCGGCTGGTGTTTGGCAATGGCACGCTCAACCGGCTTGGGGAAATGGCCAAGGAACACGGGGCCGGCAAGGTGTTGTTGGTCACGGATCCGGGTATTCGTTCTGTGGGTCATGTGGACCGCGCGCAGGCCAGCTTGGCGGCGGCGGAATTACCCGTGGTCATCTACGATCAGGCCAAGGAAAACCCCACCACCGAATGCGTGGCCGACTGTGTGGAGCTGGCCCGGCGCGAGGGCATTGATTTCATTGTCGGCTTGGGCGGCGGTAGCTCGATGGACACCGCCAAGGGATGCAATTTCCTGCTTACCAATGGCGGCGAGATGAAGGATTACTGGGGGGTGGGCAAGGCGTCCAAGCCGATGCTGCCGCTCATTGCAATCCCCACTACCGCCGGCACAGGCAGTGAGTGCCAGAGTTTTGCGCTGATTTCCGATGCGGTCACGCACGCCAAGATGGCCTGCGGTGATCCCAAGGCGATGGCCAAGGTGGCGATTCTGGACCCGGAACTGACCCTTTCTCAGCCCGCTCGCGTCACAGCCTGCACGGGCATTGATGCGGTGGCACATGCGGTGGAATCCGCCGTCACGCGCAAGCGCAACGAGACCTCCCAGCAATATTCGCGGGTGGCGTTCGGCTTGCTAAGCCAAAGTTTGCCAACGGTTTTGACTAAGCCGAACGACGTGGAGGCTCGCGGCTTGATGCTGTTGGGTGCGGCCTTTGCCGGTACGGCCATTGAGCATAGTATGCTTGGTGCGGCGCATTCGGCGGCCAATCCACTAACGGCACATTTTGATGTGATCCACGGGCAGGCAGTCGGGTTGATGTTGCCGCATGTGGTTCGGTTTAACGGAGAGGACGAAGTAATCGCTAGGGCTTATGCTGAATTGGTGACGGGGACGACTGCTGCTTCGATCAACGGAGTTCCGGCTCATGAATCGCTGGCCAGCTTACTGGAAGACTTTATGGATGCTGCCGGTATGCCTCGAGATTTGAAGGATTGCGGCGTAGATGCCACCAAGATCGATTTGCTTTCTGAGGAAGCGGCCGCCCAATGGACGGCAAGCTTTAACCCGCGAGATATAACCGCCTCAGATTTCAAAGGTCTTTACAGTAGGGCTTTTGGTTCCTAACTCACGTGTGATAGACTTAATCTGATGACAACAGATTTCTCCGATGATGCGCTCCTTTTGATTGCCCATGGGAGTACTATGAATTCCCAGTCTAGCGAGCCAACTCGACGTCTGACGGAGGAATTGAACTCAAGAAAGCTCTTTGCTGAGGTTGCGTGCGCATTCAAATTAGAGGAGCCTTATATTTCTGATGCACTCACGGAGTTGAGTTCAAAACGTGTTTTTGCTGCTCCGATCACAATCAGTGAAGGACAATTTACCGAGGAAATAATCCCATTCGGCCTAGGTTTGTGCACCAAAGGACAATGTGACTGTCCGGTGGGAGAATGTAATTATCCCAGTAATGCTGAGGTAAACGGCAAAGAGATTGTTTACTGTCGACCGGTTGGAACGCACAACACCATGACAGATGTACTTCTTGGGAGGGCCAAGGAGATCGTTCAAAAATATCCTTTCCCCAAGCCGCCAAAACCAGAGGAAATCTGCTTGATCATTGCCGGTCATGGCACAAAAAGAAATTTAAAATCCCGCAAAGCAATTGAAGCGCAGGTTCAGGCAATTAAGGAACTCGGCGAGTACGCAGACGTGCAGTCAGCCTTCATGGAAGAGACGCCGCTTATTGCGGACTGTTACGAGAACGCTGAAGCTCGTCACATTGTAATGGTTCCATTCTTTATTGCCGATGGCCTTCATACTGTAGAGGATATCCCAGTATTGCTCGGAGAGACCGAAAAACAGGTCAAAAAACGTTTGGAGGCAAATCAAGTCACATGGCGAAACCCTACCGAACGGAAAGGTAAGCTCGTCTGGTACACCGAAGCCATTGGCAGTGAGCCACACCTGCCAGAGGTGATCCTTGAGCGCGTGCGCGAGGCGGCGGCATAACTTTCCGCTTTGAGAACGGCTTACTCCGCCGCATGATCACCGTCCCGTGACTATTCCGAAAATCACACTCATTGGCGTCGGCCTGCTGGGCGGTTCCATAGGTTTGGCGGCCCGCCAACGCGGCGTTGCTGGGCAGGTCACCGGCCTTGTGCGCCGGGCCGAGAGTGTGGAGGAATGTCGGGCCGCCGGCGCCGTGGATGACGCCACACTGGATTTGGCCGAAGCGGTGACCGGAGCCGAGCTAGTGATTTTATGCACGCCGGTGGGTGGCATGAAAGCAATGGCCGAAGCTATCAAACCGCACTTGTCACCGGACGCTGTTGTGACGGATGTCGGCAGTGTGAAAGCTTCGGTAATGGCGGAGGTGATGCCGGTGCTGCCACGGTTTGTGGGCAGTCATCCGATGGCTGGTTCCGAGCAAACGGGCGTGGCCAATGCGCGCGCGGATTTGTTCGAGAACGCTGTGTGCGCGGTGACGTCTACGGACCAAAGCGATGCGGCGTGTGTCGCGCGCGTGAACGAATTTTGGACGGCGCTTGGCAGCCGCGTGATTTCGCTGTCCGCCGCTGAGCACGATACGATCGTCGCCCGCACCAGTCACCTGCCGCATGTGCTGGCAAGCGCACTGGTCAACGCCGTGCTCGGCCGACCGCGCGAAGGCGAGGCGGCTTTTCTGGGCACGGGCTTTCGCGATACCACGCGGCTGGCGTCCGGTTCGCCCGCCATGTGGCGCGACATTGCAATGGATAACGCGCCAGCGATTGAGCAGGCCATTGATGATCTGCAGGCCGAACTGGCGACGTTGAAGACGGCGCTGAACGCCCGCGAGGCGGCGGCGTTGCAAACGTTTTTTGCCAAGGGCCAAGAATTTCGCCAGCAATGGATTACAGGTCTGGAGGACGGGGAGCGCAAGTAATGGCCTTGCCCGACCTTATCGAGATTGTGCCCCTGCCCGGGCCCGTTCATGCTCACATCACCGTGCCCGGCTCCAAGAGCATTACCAATCGCGCACTTATTCTCGCGGCGTTGGCCGACGGAGACACGACGCTGACCGGCGCGCTGTGGAGTGAGGACACGCAAATCATGGTGGCTGCGCTGCAGACGATGGGTTTCGGCGTGACGGTGGCTGAGGATCCGGCGGAGTCCGCCAATCGCACCATCACCGTGCAAGGTCAAGGCGGCCGGATTCCCAAGACTCCGGAGGATCTCTTTGTGGGCAATGCGGGCACGGCCGCGCGGTTTCTAGCGGCGCTGGTTTGTCTCGGGGACGACCCGGTGAAATTGCACGGCATCGACCGCATGCACGAACGGCCGCAGGGCGAATTGTTTCAGGCACTGCGCGCGCTGGGGTACACGGTAGACGCGCTGAACGACAAGCTGCCCGCCACTATCCATGGGACCGGCCCGCGCGCCGCGGCGTGTGCGGTGAGTCTGCAGGAGAGTTCGCAATTCGCCAGTGCCCTGCTGTTGGTGGCGGGCGTCGGTGGTTGGCAGATCGGTTTGGGCGAGGTGAAGCTCGATGAGGCACCTTATGTGCAGATGACGCAGGAGTTGATCGCGGAATTCCCCAAGGGCGGCGGCACGTTTGCCATTGAGCCGGATGCTTCGAGCGGTAGTTATTTTTGGGGCGTGAACACCTTTGCCGAGGGCGTGGAGGTGGCGCACTGGCCGTTGACTGGCTGGCAGATTGATGCGCAGTTCACGCGGTTCCTGTCTCCGCCGCGCGAGGTGTCGCGTCAAACAGATCTGGGTGACAGCATCATGACCGCCATCACACTGGCGCCTTTGCAGGACCGGCCTACGAGCTTCACGGATCTCGGGCGATTACGCGTGCAGGAATGCGAACGCGTGGCGGCGCTGCGCACGGAACTGACCAAGTGCGGCGCGCGGATCAGCGAAGAAGGTGATACGCTGCACGTCGAGCCCTCCCCTGAATTGCACGGTGCGGAGATCGAAACCTATAACGACCATCGCATGGCCATGTGTTTTGCCCTGCTCGGCCTCAAGGTGCCGGGCATGCGCCTGCGCGATCCGGCTTGCGTGAAGAAAACTTTCCCCAATTTTTTCCAGAAACTGGCTGCCGCCTCGCCTGCCGGGTTGGGTGCGGAAATCCGCGATGCCGCCGGACGCAGGTTGGCCGGTGAAGATTTATTTGCTGCATGAGTGACCCTGAACCCATTGTGATCGCCATCGACGGCCCCAGCGCCAGTGGTAAGAGCACGAATTCCAAGATTATCGCTGCCCGGCTCGGGTATGTGTACGTGGACACCGGTGCAATGTACCGCACTCTGGGCTGGCACGCGCTAGAGACGGGAACGGAAGTGACCGATGCGGCAGCGGTGGAAGCCTTGTGCCGCGATTGGCCGGCGGAACTGGTGCGGCGCGGCGACAGTGTTTGGCTGGAAGTGGACGGCTATTTTCCCGAGCAGGAAATTCGCTCCGCAGAAGTCAGTGCCGTGGTGAGCCATGTGGCGCAGGTGCCGTTTGTGCGCGAATGGATGAAGGAACACCAACGGTCCTGCGTGCGATTCGGGAATCTAGTGATGGAAGGTCGCGACATTACCTCGAACATTTTTCCGGACACGCCGCATAAATTTTATCTCGATGCCTCAGCCGAAGTGCGACAGGCGCGGCGCGATGCCGATGGCGTGGAGGAGAATCTTGCGACCCGCGATCAACGCGACAGCACCCGTAAGGCTGCCCCGCTAAAAGTGGTGGAAGGCGCCACGGTCATCAACAATTCCGGCGAGTCCCCCGAAGAAACCAGTGCCCGGATCATTGCGCTGGTGCAGGGCAGCTAGCTTTGGCCAATCACATCCGCCAGCGAGCGGACACCTTCTTTTTCCATCCGCGCTTTGAGTCCGCGGACAAGGTCGCCAGCAATGGCGGGGCCTTCGTAGACTAGGCCGGTGTAGACCTGCAACAGACTGGCGCCGGCGGTGATTTTTTCCCAAGCATCGTTGGCCGTGAAAATACCACCCACGCCGATGATCGGCAGCTTGCCTTCGGTGTGCTGATAAATGTGCGCGATGATCTGCGTGCTGCGCGTGCGCAATGGTGCGCCGCTAAGGCCGCCGGTTTGCTCATAGGTAGCGCGGCATTGCACGTCGCCGGACTCGGGGCGTTCGATGGTGGTGTTGGTAGCCACAATTCCGGCGAGCGAATGGGCCGTGGCCAGCTCGAGCACATCGTCGATCGCTTCATAAGTGAGGTCGGGCGCGATCTTGATGAGCAGCGGAACCTTGGAGTTCACCGCCCGCAGAGCTTTCAGAATGTCGTCCAAGGCGCTCTTATCCTGCAGTTGACGCAGGTTGGGCGTGTTGGGTGAACTGACATTGACGACAAAGAAATCGGCCAGACCCTGCAGTGTGCGAAAGGAGAAGGCGTAATCCTCAGCGGCTTCCTCCAGCGGCGTGACTTTTGATTTACCGAGATTGATGCCAATGGGATGAGTGGGCCACTGATCACGCGCGCGCCATTGTTGCAGCGCCTGCGCGACGGCCTCGGCACCGGGGTTGTTGAATCCCATACGGTTGACCAACGCGCCCTCATTCACGGCGCGAAACATGCGCGGTGGATCATTACCCGGTTGCGCGTATTGGGTGACGCCGCCCAGTTCGGCAAAGCCGAATCCCAGCCGTTCCCACATGGGCACAGCGGCCGCGTGCTTGTCCATCCCGGCAGCGAGCCCGATGGGATTAGGGAAGCGCAGACCGCCTAAAGTCACCGGTAGATCGGGCGCACCGTACACGGCATCGGCGAGCATGGGCACCAGTGGTAAGCGCCCGGCCCAAGACAGGCCGCCGATGACGCGGTTGTGCGCGGCTTCGGATTCCTGCAGGAAAAGCAGCGGTTGCAGGCAGTTACGATAGATCCAGCCCATGGGCGTGTTGATTTAGCGGAGCATTGGGGCGAGTGTCGAGTGCACATTCCTGAATCATTGAAAAACGAAATCTAACAGAAACTTGAAAATATATTTTTCAAAAATTCCGATTCTCGATGGACACATTTTCCTAGGTTGTTAACATCACACCCGAACCTGTTACGCGAATGAAGCGCATTGATGCCATTATCCAACCCTTTAAACTCGACGACGTGAAAGCGGCGTTGACGGAGCTGGGCATTGTGGGCATGACCGTGACCGAAGTGAAGGGCTTCGGCAGGCAGAAAGGTCATACGGAGATTTATCGTGGCAGTGAGTACACTGTGGATTTTTTGCCCAAGCTCAAGTTGGAGCTGGTAGTGACCGAAGAACAGGCCGGAGACGCTGCGAAAGCGATCCAGGCCGCGGCCACCACCGGAAAGATTGGGGACGGCAAAATATTTGTTACCGCCGTGGAAAGCGCCATCCGCATCCGCACCGGAGAGACTGGTGCCGAGGCATTATAAATCTCCTCTCCTTTCGCTCTGCTTTATCGCGAAGCAATATTGTTAGGATTTATAGTGATTATTACTATACCATTACGTCACGAAATCGTTACGCGCGTTGCGTTCCTGTCAAGCGGGAAGCCGGTGTGTGAACAAATCGTGAACAACAGATAATAGGTTCACGTGGAACGACTATGCCCATTTGCTTACACATTGCTCCGCGTCCCAGCAAACCAGAGCCTTGCGGCTCGCCGCTGTGATGTCGTGTCTCTTGCAAATGGCGCTGCCGGATCCTGTGGACATGTTGGCGGATTACCCGTCATCCCCTTTTTGGGGAGCCTGACTTAAATGCCTTTGGGCCGCGTTGGGATAAGCCTGACACTATATTGGAACGAACACTTTTGAACTTTGATGCTTTGAACTAAAACGATGCAGCCAACCGTTGATAAAATTTGGACACAAACCACGGATCAGATCCGGACCCTCCTCAACACCGAGACCTACAACTTGTGGTTCTCCTCGGTGCAGCCGGTGTCCCTGAACCAGTCTTCCATCACCCTTGAGGTGCCGAATGAATTTTCGGAAGTCTGGTTGAAGGACAATTACTTCGAACTGTTGCAGAACGCTTTGACCACCGCCAGCGGCCGCAAGTTGAACATTAAATTCAAAGTCGCCGAGGGTAGCGGTGCGGCACCCGCTCCGGCCAAGCCGACTCGTGGCAAGAAAACCGCTACCAAGAAAGCCAGCGATGGCGATCTGGTGTTCAACCCGCGCAATACGTTCGACACCTTCGTGGTGGGCAATAACAACAGCTTTGCGCACGCCGCTGCGATGGCCGTGGCTCAGCAGCCGGGTAAGGCCTACAACCCGCTCTTCCTGTATGGTGGCACGGGCCTCGGCAAAACACACCTGCTGCACGCGGTGGGTCAGCATGTGGCCGGTACCAAGAAAGGCGCGAAGGTCTCCTACGTGTCTTCTGAGAAATTCACTAACGAATACATCGCGGCTATTCAGGAAAATCAGCTGGTGAAGTTTCGCAAGAAATATCGCCAGACCGATGTGCTGCTGATTGATGATATTCAGTTTCTCGCCGGCAAAGAGCGGATTCAGGAAGAGTTCTTTCACACCTTCAACGCGCTGCACGAGGCCCACAAACAGATCGTGCTGACCTGCGATCGACCGGCCAGTGAGATTCAAAACCTAGAACACCGTCTGGTGAGCCGTTTTGAGTGGGGCTTGGTCACCGACCTGCAGCCGCCCGATGTGGAAACCCGCTTGGCTATCCTGCGCAACAAGGTGAAGACCATGGGCGTGGAGATTCCCGAGGACGTGTTGACCTTCCTCGCGAACCGCATCCGCACCAACATCCGCCGCCTCGAAGGCGCGCTGATCCGGGTGGCGTCCTACGCGCACCTCACTGGCAAGGAACTGACCAACGATGTGGTGGAGAACCTGCTACGTGAGATCCTGCAGGAAGAAGGCCGGCACACGATCACCATTGAGGTGATCCAGAAGAAGGTGGCCGAGAAATTCGACCTGCGCATGGCTGACATGACCAGTAAGCGCCGGCCGGAAAACATCGCCTTCCCGCGACAGATCGCCATGTTCCTAAGTCGCCAGCTCACCGAGCATTCGCTCAGCGCGATTGGTGAGGCCTTTGGTGGTCGCGACCACGGCACCGTGCTGCACGCCTGCCGTTTGGTGAAGGATCGCATGGAGATTGACGCCAACGTGCGCCAGACCGTGCATTACCTTGAGAAACAGCTGCTCCGCTAGACGGCCAAAGCATTCAGAAGTTCAGGAGAAGGGCTGAGGAAACTCAGCCCTTTTTCGTTTGAGCCACAAACCGCGCCATCCGCTCCATGGCCTCCTCGATCTGATCGAAGCTGGCGGCAAAGCAGCAGCGCAGGAAACCCTCGCCGCAGGTGCCAAACGCCCCGCCGGGTACGGCGGCTACGTTCTCCGTCTGCACCAGCCCAGTGGCAAATGACTTGGAATCGAGCCCGGTCGATTGCACGCCGGGGAAGGCATAGAACGAGCCGCGCGGTCGATGGCATTCCAATCCCATGTCGTTCAGGGCTTGGACCATGAAGTTGCGGCGTTGCCGGTACGCCTCACGCATTTCCAGCATCGGTTCCTCGCCATTGCGTAGCGCTTCCAACGCGGCTTCCTGGCTGACGATGCTGGCGCAAAGCATGGAGTACTGGTGAATGCGTGTCATGGCACCGACCAGAGTTTCCGGTCCGCAAGCGAAGCCGATGCGGAAACCGGTCATGGCGTAGGCCTTGGAAAAGCCGTGCAGGAAAATCGTGCGCTCCCGCATGCCGGGCAGGCTGGCGATGCTGACGTGTTCGCCCTCAAACGTCAGCTCGGCGTAAATCTCATCGGTGATCACGATCAGGTTATGCTTCACCGCGAGATCGGCAATGGCCTGCAGTTCCCCGCGCATCATCGTGCCACCGGTGGGGTTGGTGGGAAAATTCAGTACGAGCACCTTGCTCTTATCCGTGATGGCTGCCTCGATGGCAGCGGCGGTGACGCTGAATTGTTCCTCCGCCCGACATTCCACCGGCACGGCCACACCGTGGGCCAGCGCGATGGAAGGCGAGTAGCTCACATAACAGGGTTCGTGATAAATCACTTCATCGCCTGGATCGATTAGGGCGCGCAGTGCTAGGTCCAGCGCTTCGCTGACGCCGACGGTGATGAGGATCTCGTTGTCCGGCCGGTACACGGGGCCGAATAGGCGGGCGACATAATTGCTGATTTCCTCGCGCAGGCTCATCAGGCCGAAGTTGGAGGTGTAGCTGGTACGGCCGCGTTCGAGGGCGTAGATGGTCGCCTCACGAATGTGCCAAGGCGTGGCGAAATCGGGTTCGCCGACCCCCAAGGAAATGACATCCGGCCGGCCCTGCACGAGCTCAAAGAACTCGCGAATGCCCGACGGCGGCAGGGCCGCCACGTGGGCAGCCAACCGGTCGGCAATGGGCGTGGTTTCGGACATAAGGCGTGGAACGTAAGGGAATTAGGGTTGTCCCGGCAAGCCAATGGTGCGGGCCGGAGACAGGCGGAATCAGGCGGCGGCCTGCTTGGGCTTGCGCCGGATGACCGGCTTGCTCTTGCCCTGCACGGCGCCGCGGGTGATTTTTACCGACTCAATTTGGTCGCTGCCGGGAATCTCATACATGAGATCGAGCATCAACCGCTCCAACTGGCCACGCAGGGCGCGGGCGCCGGTGCCCTTGGCAATGGCTTGGGCGGCGAGTTCCTGCAAAGAGTCCTTGGTGAACTCCAGTTCCACGCCTTCGAGCCAAAGCAGTTTCTGGTACTGCTTGGTCAGGGCGTTCTTGGTATCGGTAAGGATGGCGACGAGTTGATCCTCGGTGAGTTGCTCCAGCGCGGTGATCATCGGGAGTCGGCCAATGAATTCGGGGATGAACCCGTAACTGAGCAGATCCTCCGGTTCCACATGCTTGAGTGCTTCGCGCCCTTTGAGCATGGCATCGACCTGTTGTTCCTGGGCCCCAAAGCCAAGCACGTGATTCCCGAGTCGGCGCTGGATGACCTTGTCTAGGTCCACAAAGGCGCCGCCGCATATGAACAGGATGTTGCGGGTGTTGACGCGGATGTATTCCTGTTGCGGATGCTTACGGCCTCCCTGAGGTGGGACGGCACAAATGGTGCCTTCCAAAATCTTGAGCAGCGCCTGCTGCACGCCTTCGCCGGAAACATCGCGTGTGATGGAAACGTTTTCGGTTCGGCGGGTAATCTTGTCGATCTCGTCGATATAAATGATGCCCATCTCCGCGCGCTTCACGTCGTAGTCCGAGGATTGAAGTAAACGCAGGATGATGTTCTCCACATCCTCACCCACATAACCGGCCTCAGTCAGCGTAGTGGCATCGGCAATGGCGAAGGGCACATCGAGCACGCCGGCGAGGGTGCGGGCGAGCAGGGTCTTGCCGGTACCGGTAGAGCCGATGAGCATGATGTTGGTCTTCTCAATCTCCACACCGGCATGCGGGGCATCCTCTGTCTCGGCGACGGCCTCGTGCAGGATGCGTTTGTAGTGATTGTGCACGGCGACGGACAGCGTCTTCTTGGCGGCGTCCTGCCCGATGCAATGTTTGTCCAACTCGGCCTTGATTTCAGCGGGCTGCTTGATGGCCAGCTGTGGCGTCTCGCCCTGGGGGGCTTCCTCAGCCAGTTCCTTGTCGAGCACCTGTTTGAAGGTCTCGACGCAGCCGTCGCAGATGTAAACGCCCGGACCGGACACCAGCTTGCGGACTTCGGCGTGCGATTTGCCGCAGAAGCTGCAGAGGGTGAGATTGCGCGGGCGGGCCATGGTCGGTGCGGGTTATTTCTCGTCCACAGACGATTTTTCCGGAAGCGTGGTGACATCCTGGCGGGAGGACACCACTTCATCTACGAGGCCAAATTCCTTGGCGTCCTCGGCGGTGAGAAAATTATCGCGTTCGCAGGCTGCGTACACTTCCTCGTAGGGCTTGCCGGTGTGTTTGGCGAGAATGCCGGTGAGGGTTTTCTTGAGTTCCAACATGTGTTTCACGTGGATCTCCATGTCGGTTGCCTGCCCTTGCGCGCCGCCGAGCACCTGATGGATCATCACGTTGGCATGTGGCAGGGCGAATCGTTTGCCGGTGGTGCCGCCGCTGAGCAGCACGGCTCCCATGCTGGCGGCTTGGCCGATGCAGTAGGTGTTCACGTCGCAGGTGAGGAACTGCATGGTGTCGTAGATCGCCAGTCCGGCGGTGACGTGGCCACCGGGGGAGTTGATGTAAATGTGGATGTCCTTCTTCGGATCGCTCATCTGCAGAAAGAGCATCTGGGCGATCACGGTATTGGCCACCGAATCATCAATGGCGGTGCCGAGGAAAATGATGCGGTCTACCAGCAGACGCGAATAAATATCGTATCCGCGCTCGCCGCGACTGGTTTGCTCCACCACATGGGGGATCAAGTAATTGTTCTGAACTTCGCTATTGGCCATATTAAAAAAGCTCGGTGAACCTACGGAAACCGTGCGTTCGGGTCAATTTTAAAGGGTTTTTGCGGCGTGCCAAATCGTGGCTCAAGCCTTGCCTTTGGCGCGCAGACTCTCGATGGCCGCCTGAGCCGCCGCCATTTCTGCCGCCTTCTTGCTCTTGCCCGAACCGCGGGCAAGTTCATTGCCGCTGTGGCGAACGGCGCAGACAAATGACCGATCATGATCCGGCCCCTCCATCTCCAGCAGTCGATACTCCGGCGCCACCGCATTTTTGCCCTGTAAAATTTCCTGTAACTCGCCCTTGGGATTGCCCGTGTGCCGGCCGGCATCCGCGTGCGTGAGCGGTTCGGCGAACTTGGTATGGATGAACCGCTTTACTTTGGTGAACCCGCCATCCAGATAGATCGCGCCGACCAACGCCTCAAAGGCATCGGCTAGGGCCGAGGGGCGTTCCCGGCCGTTGTGGATCTCCTCGCCGCGGCTGAGCACGAGCTCGGGCCCGAGTTGAATCTCCATTGCACGCTCGGCCAGCGCCTCTTTGTTAACCAACCTCGCTCGTGCCTTGGACAAGGCGCCTTCGTCGCAGGAGGGAAAGCGCTTGTACAATTCCGCGCTGATAATCAACTGAAGCACGGCGTCCCCGAGAAATTCCAAGCGTTGATTATTGGTGAGCTTTTCGCCCTGTTCATGGCTCACCGAGGGATGAGTGAGGGCTAGTTCCAACAGCTCCGGTTGCTTGAAGTTGTATCCCAGCTGCTCTTGGAATGGACCCCGTGCGGGCATGGGGCCTAGGCGACCTGCTCGGCCGCGGGTGTGGATTCCGATTCGGGGGCTTCAGTGTCCTCCATGGAATCACTGGCGGCGGTTTCGGCCGTCGGTTCCTCCGGCTCCTCTGTCTCTGGTTCAGGAGGCCATGGTTTGCCTTCCACCGGCAGGCCGTGTTCCAGCAGGGTGGCGACCTCGATTTGCACCTGCTCCAGTTCCTCCATCTTTAGGTTGGGATCCGGGATGGTGAACACGTCGCCGGACTGGCTCATTTCGTATACGAATACACGGCTATCGGCGTCCTTGATCTGTTCCTTCACCTTGAGCACGCGCTTGCGCTCGAGCATCACAGCGAGGATGTAGCTGGCTTCGCGCCAGCGCGCCTCGCCGGTTTCCACCAGTTTACGTAGCAGCCCTTCGGCGTTGTCCTTCTGAATTACCTCGGGCGGGGCGGGCGGCGGGGCCTCGTAGGTGCCTTGCCAGGTGGAGATAAATCCTTTGCGTGACGGTGCTCCTTCACCTTCCTGCGCCCAGCAGGTGGTGCAGATATCCTGCCGCATATACTCATTGTTCTCGTATGCCAGCACAGTGTGGTAGCTTATGCCGTCCTCAAACGCCGTATTACAGGCGTGGCATTGATGCCCGCGGGATTGGATGTTCCAGTCGCTCAAACGTGTACTCCTTGCGGCCGATAAAACACCGCGTTTGGCGGCCATTCAACGCCGACTTGTTCGCACCTACTCCGGGGGATTCGGATTGTCCTCGCCGATCTCCACCCATTGCTCGGCATACTGCGGCTGGGAGAAGGTTCGGCCTAGGGTAATGACGCTGGATTCAGGAGCGAAATAAACCGTCTTCTCATCAACCACACACCGCAACGGCGAATCGGCGCAGTTCAAGACATGCGCCAGCACCTGTTTTACGGAGGTGTCCCGCATCGGCTGCCCCCAGTTCCGAATGCGAAACAGGGTGACATCCTCCTTACGGCGGGGTGGCTGCCACAGCGGCTGTGGCGGCACGGCCGGTCGAAATAAGGGCCGGCCGGTGAGTGGATCAATCTGGCGGCCCGGCGCCCAAGGGTTACCCGGGATGGCGCCGCGAGGAAAACCGGGCAACAGGGGTGGCGGCAAGACGAGCTCGATGATCTGCGGGTCTTCTCCAAACGGTCTCGCCGGGGGCACGAGTTGTTCCCTTGCCTTGGCCTGATCGATATCCGGATTCTTGACTGGGATGGAAAACACCAGTCGCGGCAGATTGTCATTGCCCGTCTCCACCAGAATCCCGTTCAACGTCTGCAACACTTCAGCCAACGTGAAAGACTCCAGTGACTTTACATCGATGCGTGTGCGTTCCAGCTCGCGGGCGGCCAATTTGCCTTGCAGCGAGATTTCCATCCGATTCTTCAACACCCGCTCCAACCGCCATGTCTTGCCGGTTTCCGTGTCCAACCGCACATTCAGGAGCGTGCCGTCATTCTGAATTAGGGACCGCAACTGGAAACGTGGCTCGGCGGCCGTGGTGCCGAAAATCAGCGTTATCCACAGAAAACATGCGAATTTCATGGGGTCAAATTACCACCGGAACGCATCCGGAACCAGCGCCCTTTTGGGAGAACGTCGAATTTCCGTGGCATAGACAGCCGATGTCCTAGTGACGCCGATACGCTGTTGCCATCATGAATGACACATTGATGTTTCCTTTGGTGCCCGCGGGCTTGGTGATGGTTGGGATGGCGTTGTTATTGGCTGGTCCCTGGCCGGTGGGGTTGCCGGTGCTGGTGGCGGGCACCGGCGAATTGGTTGGGGCGTTGTTCGCCGGTTGACAAGACGGGCGCATCGGCCTTGAATCGGTGCGATGAAACCCCTTGTTTCTTTCACCCGATTGGTGTCGGCGCTATGCGCGCTGGTTTTTGTGGGCACGGTTTCCGCGGAACTACCGCAGTTGAAACTGGTGAATGCCTATCCCAACCTCAAACTCCAACGCCCTCTGTGGCTGGAGCAGCTGCCCGACGGCCGAATGTTCGTGATGGAACAGCGTGGTACTATCCTCGAGCTGCCCAAGAACGCCAAGGGCGATCAGGCCAAAGTGCTCTTTGATATTTCCGCGCGCAAGCCGTACGTGAAGGATGAGGAAGGCCTGCTCGGCATGGCGTTCCATCCGCGGTTCAAGGCCAACGGCAAACTGTACGTGTTCTATTCCGCGCAC
>Ga0066825_10000304_pt1 | contig 16072 bp, 12 predicted proteins | sample ETNtaG_6_FD_65608 | JGI IMG/M metagenome (GOLD analysis project Ga0066825, IMG submission 65608) | Marine microbial and viral communities from oxygen minimum zone, Eastern Pacific Ocean - ETNP201306SV45 | ecosystem: Environmental > Aquatic > Marine > Oceanic | place: Pacific Ocean: Eastern...
TGCTGAGGAAAAGCCTGCTGCTGAGGAAAAGCCTGCTGCTGAGGAAAAGCCTGCTGCTGAGGAAGAGGAGAACAAGTCCTCCGCACCTACCGCGGCAGAACTGCTGGCGGATGATTTCGGCGATGCCAAGATCATTAAGGCCAAAAAGTCGAAGAATGTGACGCACGGTATCGCGCACATTCGCGCCACGTTTAACAACACTTTGGTGACGATCACCGATATGCAGGGCAACCCGATCAGCTGGTTCAGTGCTGGCCGCGCCGGGTTCAAGGGGTCCCGCAAGAGCACCTCCTACGCCGCGACCCAAGTGGCCCAGCGTGCGGCGCGCGATGCACAAGCGCACGGCCTCAAGGAAGTGGAAGTGCGTATCAAGGGTCCGGGCTCCGGTCGCGAATCGGCCATCCGCGGTCTTCAGGCGGCTGGTCTGGATGTCACCACAATTAAGGATGTGACACCGGTGCCGCATAACGGCTGTCGTCCGCCCAAGCGCCGTCGCGTCTAATTAATTCACCCGAAGGAAGATTTACGATACCATGGCACGATATACTGGTCCTCGCGTTCGCTTAAGCCGCCGCTTTAACACTCCGTTGTTTGGCTCCTCGAAATATCTCGAGCGGAAGCCGTACCCGCCGGGTGTGCACGGACAGAAACGCCGCCGCAAGGCGACCGATTACGCCCTCGCCCTGGCCGAGAAGCAAAAGATGCGCTACTACTACGGGTTGATGGAGAAGCAGTTTCGCGGCATCTATGAGAAAGCCATCCGCCGTCGCGGTGTGACCGGCGAGATCATGCTGCAGATTTTGGAGACGCGACTGGATAGCGTGGTGTACAGCCTTGGTTTTGGTTATACCCGCGCCCAAGCCCGCCAAATGGTGACTCATGGCCACGTGCTGGTGAACGGCAAGCGCGCTCGGACTCCCTCCATTGCGATGAATGAAGGTGACAAGGTGGAGATCAAACACACCGAGAAGAGCCGTCACTTGGCGGACAAAAACCTCGAGTATTCCACCAGCCGTACCGTGCCTGAATGGCTGGAGGTGGATAAGGCTGCCTACACCGGCTCCGTCAAGAGAAAGCCCACGCGCGAGGATATCGAGCCCGTAGCGAACGAGCAGACCATTGTTGAGTTTTATTCCCGTTAATCCTTGGGCCCGGGTGGGTCCAGGAATCAGCAATTATACGGACCTCACCTATGCGGGAATGAAGTTTGAGGTCAGATTGAAATTGCAACAAAAGTAAGAAAAAATGCCTACACGTTTAGGAGCGTTTGAACGGCCGAATCGGCTGAAGAAGCAAGAGGAAACGGCAACCGAGACCTACGCCAAGTTTGTCGCGGAACCGTTTGAAATCGGCTATGCCCACACCATTGGAAATAGCATGCGCCGCATTCTACTGTCCTCCCTGGAAGGGGCGGCCATTACTTCCCTTAAGGTGGATGGAGCCCAGCATGAATTTGCCACCGTCGAAGGCGTGGTGGAAGACATGGCGGAGATTATCCTCAACCTCAAGCAGGTGAAGTTCAAGATTCACGAAACCCGCGACGCACAAGTGTTGTTGCTTTCCGTGAACAAGAACGGGGCGGTGACGGCGGGCGACATCGAGTTGAACCACAATGTGGAACTCGTGAATCCGGACCAGCACATCTGCACCCTCGACAAGAAACAGAGATTTCTCATGGAACTCACCGTCCAAGTGGGCCGTGGTTTCCTGACGGGCGACGACAACAAGACCACTAACCAACCGATCGGCGTGATCGCCATCGACTCAATCTTTTCGCCCGTGACCCGCGTGCGCTACGATGTGGGCAACGCCCGAGTCGGACAGCGTACCGATTACGACAGCTTGGCTTTGGAGATTTGGACCGATGGCCGCATCTCGCCGGATGATGCTGTGAACCAGGCCAGCCAAGTGTTCATGCATCAGCTCGAAGTGTTTGTAAATTACGACAAAGACGCCATTGAGTTTGAAGAGGAGAAGGAGAGCCAGACCGAGGAGCAATCCGAGATCAAGCGTCTGCTTGCCATGAGCGTGAACGAAATCGAGTTGAGCGTGCGCGCGGCGAACTGCCTCAACAATGCCAATATTACTAGCGTCGGCCAACTGGCCACCAAGTCCGAGGCCGACATGCTTAAGTACCGTAACTTCGGTAAGAAGTCCCTGAACGAGATTAAGGACAAGCTCGTGGAGTTGGGATTGGGACTGGGCATGACGTTCGACGAGAGTGTGCTCGATCCTGCGGATCTCATCAGCAAGCCGAACAGCTCCGGCGGATCCCCGAGCATTTTGTTTGAAGACGACGGCGAGCCGATTGGCACGGGGTCTTCGCTTCTAGACTAATTACCTGAACCAAGCACCATGCGCCACCGTATTCGCAAAGCCAAACTGGGCCGTACCACAGAGCATCGTACCCGTATGCTCAACAACCTCGTGTGCAGCCTCATCAAGCACCGCAAGGTCAAGACCACCCTCGCAAAGGCTAAGGCCGCCCGTGTGGTGGCTGACAAGATGGTGACGCTTGGTAAAAAAGGCCAGGCCGACGGAGCGGACGTTCAATACCGCCGCCTGATTGCTTCGCGGTTGCAGCAAAACACCCGCACCTTTTTCCCAAAGAAAAACGGCGTGACCGGCCGCGAGCAGCGTGCTTATTGGCGTGAAAATGAGGACGTCGTCCGCATTCTCTTCGAGGATATTGCGCCCGGCTTTGAAAACCGCAATGGCGGATACACCAGAGTCATCAAGCTCGGTCGCCGTCAGGGCGATGCCGCCGAAATGGCGATTTTGGAATGGGTGACCGACGCTGAAAACGCTGCGGTCGAAGAAGCCCCCGTGGCCAAGGAAGAGTCAAAGGCAGAAGCCGCTGCGCCAGTCGAAGAACCCGCTGCTGAAGTGGAAGAACCCGAGGGAACTTCGGAAACGACGGATGAATCCGCAGGAGATGACGCCGCTGAGGCTGCCGAAGAGGAGTCCAAGGCGGAAGACGAGGACAAGAAGTCCGAATAAGCTGCTTCTCCAGAGAATTGCAACCCGCCCTTTGGGCGGGTTTTTTTATTGGGGAAACTCATTGGATCGGTATCCTTTTTTGAACTTACCCGTGCCCTATGAACTTCGCTGATTACCTCGTTCTCTTTATCTACTTCTCCGGCATGGCCGCCATTGGAGTCTGGGCCATGCGCCAGGTCAAAGCTCAGGAGGATTATTTCATGGGCGGCCGGAAATTCGGCAAGCTCTTTCAAACCTTTGCCGCTTTCGGGGCGGGCACCGGCTCGGCCGATCCGGTTAATACCGCGCGCGGTACCTTTGCCAACGGCATGAGCGGCATGTGGGGCGTGATGTATTGGCTCTTTGTCACGCCCATCTATTGGATCAGCGCTGTGTGGTACCGTCGCATGCGTTGCCTCACCTTGGGCGATTGGTTTACCGAACGCTACGAATCCAAACCAATGGGCGTCGCCTATGCGATCTTTGGCTGTTTTTATTACATCGTTTACGGCGCCATGCTCTTCACGGCCATTGGCAAAGTGGGCGTGCCCTTGTTGGGCGAGGAATTGATGGGCACCAAAACGGAGTACGTGCTCGTGCCGTTGGTGGCGGTGATTGTGATGATGTACGGCGTGCTGGGCGGTATTACTGCGGCGTACTGGACCGATCTGATCCAAGGTATTTGCATCATTCTGCTGTCAATCCTGTTAATTCCCTTCGGTCTCAACGAGGTGGTTAAACGCTTCGGCGCTCCGGGCGATTCCTGGACGGATGGTTTCCGCGTGATGCACGAGCAATTGCCGGCATCCACCTTCGAGATCGTGGGCGGCAGTGCCGCCAGTGAATTTCCGCTGTATGCGATTATCACCATTGTCATCATGAACATGATCGGCATTGTGCTAACGCCTCACTTCATCGTCACTGGCGGTGGCTCGGCCAAGAGTGAACACGATGCCCGCGTTGGCCTGGTGACCGGCAACTTCATCAAACGCTTTTGCACCATCGGCTGGGTGATCACCGCCCTGATTGTGCTGACCCTGTACGGCGATAATCAGGCCCTGATCGGCGATGCGGACATGGCTTGGGGTGTTGCAACCCGGGAACTGCTCGGGCCCTTGGGGATCGGGTTGGTGGGCCTGATGCTGGCCTGCTTGCTTGCTGCGCTGATGAGCAGTGTGGATTGTTATATGCTCGTCTGTTCGGCGCTGGTGGTACGCAACATTTATGTGCCTTACGGTAACCCGAACGCCACCGAGCAGGAATGTCTGCGGCTCGGTCGAATCACGGGCGCCATCGTTGTGCTGGGTGCCGTGATGGTTTCTGTGACCATGCTCGACATGTTCAAGCAACTGGAGCTGACTTGGATTGTGCCTATGACCTTTGCGGCTCTGTTCTGGTTGGGCATGTACTGGCGCCGCGCCACCACCAAGGCGGGCTGGATCACGATTGTGTTTTGTCTGCTGTGTTTCTTCGTGTTGCCACGCGCAATTCCGGCGGTGGCTTCGGAGTTACGCACGCACGAAGCTTACCTAGCTGTAAACAGTCCGGAAGGAGCAGCGGGCGGTCAATCGATTTACTGGACCGGCGGGGTGGCGGAAAACGAAGAAAAGGGAGGCGATAAGATTGGGCAAGGATCATTTCGGTTTGACATGGTGATTTACGACAAGCTGCTCGGGCTGGATCTGACCCAATACCGCAAGGCCGCGCTGAAGACGCTGGAGTTTCCATTCAAGATCATCGCGCCGTTTTTGGTAATGATCATTGCCAGTCTACTGACGCAGCCCAACAGTAAGAAGGCACTGGATCGGTTATATGTGAAAATGAAAACACCGGTGGATCCGGACCCGGAAGGGGACGCGCGCGAGATCGACGTGAGCTATGCGCGACCGGACCGTTTCAATGACCGGAAACTGTTCCCGGGTTCCAACTGGGAATTCGAGCGGCCGACCAAGATGGATTTCTGGGGATTCGTGGGGTGCTTTGTGATCTGTTTCGGAATCATCGGCGTGGTCCTATGGGTGGCCCGGATCGGGACATAAAAAAGGCGGGCCAGTCATGGCCCGCCGTAAAGGCGTTGCTGCGTTACTCTTTCAGTTTGGTTTCAATCCGATCGAGCTTTTGGTTCAACTTGCGGTAGCAATGACCGCCCAGAGCCAGTAGCAGGAAGATGCCCACGGCGTACACGCCCGTCCACTTCACCTTGCTCCAGATGGACCACGCGGCGCCGATGGTGGAGGCGAGCAGGGCGAGGCCGATGGCGAGGTTCAATGCCACGCGCTTGCCACCCTTGGGCAGGGCATCTCCCAGCAATTCCTTGCTGTTGATCATACAGAAGAACGTGAAATAGGCGATGGGCAGCAGCACCATGCCAAACACACTGGTGGGCACGGCGAGCAGGAACTTGGCATCTGCGTTGCCCCACAGGAACAGAAAGCCGAGTGCGCCGGTTATACCCGGTAGCACGGAGCCGACCTTGTGAATGGGGCCGCCCATTTCTGCCCCGAGCGCCTCGGTAAGACAGAAGCCGTTGATCAACATGAGAATGATGATTGTGGAAATGGCCATGCCGACTACGCCGATGCCGAAAATGGTTTGGGAAACGGCCTTGTTGCCGGTGAGTTTTTCCAGAGAACCGGCCAGTTGGAAGGCATCACGGCTCACCAGCATGGCAGCAAGTTGCTGGTCGGTTTCATTTGGTTCCTTACCTTCGCCGATGTGAGTTTGGAACGCTCCCAGATTTTTGTTGTAGCCTCCCTGAAGTTTTTCGGTCAATGGAGTGGCCTTACTGGAATCGATCAGGCCTTCATCAAATTTGCCGTGGAATTGGCTGGCCGAAGCGATCATTACGCAGGTGGTGGCGAGGAAGAACGGCACAAACAAGCCGATGCCCAGATCGAAGCTGGCCAAGCCGCGATGTTCGCGTCCCCAGCCCTTTCGGAGCATGGAGTAGGGGAGGAGGAAGGTCATGTTAATGCCCACAGCCGTGGCCGCGGCGGTCACCATGCGGTCTCGTTGAGAGCCGAGAATGGTTTCATTCCAATAAGTGGGATCGCTGGAATTAGCGATGACCTCCTTAAACTTATCGGCCGGTTGCGAGAGCAGTGAAAAATCTGGGATAAAGCCTGAGAAGATGGCACCCCAATCGAGGTTGCCGGCCATAACCGCCACCACGCCAAAGAAGCTGAGGACCACCACGCCAACCATTACTTTTAGGATGAGGTCAAAATATTTAACCGCCTTGCTGTCGTAGAGCAGGACCACCACCGTGCCGATGATGAAAAGCAAAACGGCACAAAGTTTGTCTCCGCCTTCGCCAGTGAATACTCCCAGATTCTGCTGCAAGGCTGCGGTGCCCAACGAGAATTGCGGCATGGCCCAGACAAGGTTCGCGAGCATGGCGGCAATCAGCCAGCCCCATCCGAGCACGGGATTGATGTGTTCGTTGATGGCCTGAAAGGGCTTCTTGCCGGTGGACAGGGTAACGTAGCCGATCACCGAGAGCATTAGCACGCCAAGGATCATCATGATCGGCTGCAACCAAAGTAGCTGGGTGCCGCCGATCACGCCGAGGTACAGGCTGCCCGCCAGGGAGCCGCCGCCGAGAGTGATGGCGCCTTGGAGCCAGCCTGGGCCGGATAGCTTGGTGTAGGTCAGAAGTTTCTCGGAGGTAGGGGCGTTCTCAACGCTCTTAAGGGTTTCCTTCTCCTTGGCCAGGGAATCATTCGTCTCGCTCATAAGACAGGCGAGAGTGAACGGGTTTTTGCCCGAAAAAGAAAGCCTGAATTGGGTTGCTGGCCGCGCGGGCGGTTATCGCTCTTTGGCGAAATCGTAGCAAACGAGGTAGGCTTCGCTGCGGAGATAGACGCGTTTGTCGGCCATTGCGGGGGCGGCCCAGCAGGGATAACGCAACTGCGGCACCTGATAGGCGGCGAGTTCCTCCGGTTTCTTGGCGTTCAGGGCAAAGAGGCCGAGCTTGCCGGTTTCGCCGAGTACGATGAGTTTGCCGTCGGCTTGAATGAATGATCCTCGGCCGTATTTGTTGGAGGGCGGCCCATATTTTTGCCAGGCCTCGTCTTGATTCCAGAGGAGTTTTCCAGTGGCAAACTCCACACAGCGAAAGCTGGCGTCGGGTTCGTTTCGACCGCTGAAGGCGTAGAGATTGCCTTCGTGTACGATGGGGGTCATCCAGTGCAGACCCAGTACTTCATCCAAGCGCGGGTTATCGGTCTGAACGCGGCGTTGGTAATCACTCCAGACTTCGGTGTAGCCGGTGAGATCCTTTTTGATCTTCAGCACAAACGATCCATCCCCGGAATAGGCGCTGGAGCAGAAGACCCGATCACCGATGACGACGGGGTTGGAGGCGTTCACCGATTCATTGACGCGCGCGCGGAACCAGCGCTTGAAGTATTCCTTGCCGGTCTTGGGATCGAGCGCCACGAGGCCTTGTCGCATAAGGCAGAAAGCCACGCGTTTGCCGTGGACGGTGGCGAGGACGGGCGAGGCGTAGCTGGCCATTTTTTCCTGACCGCGCCAAATCATTCGCGGTTCGCCGGGCCAACCGATTTTGGCTGTGCCATCCCAAGTCTGCTTGCCGGTGCTGGTCCAGACGGTTTTGCCGGTCTTGGCATCAAAGGCTACCATGCCGCTGTTGGGTTGGCCGCCCACCATGGTGAGCAGTAGGCCGTCCTCGAGCACGGGCGTGCTGCCGACCCCAAAGAAATTGGGGATGACCGTGAAATCCCTGTGGGTATCGCGTCGCCAGAGTTGTTTGCCGGTGGCGAAGTCCAGGCACAAGAGCACGCCCTCGGCGCCGTAGGTGTAGATACGGTCTTTGGTAATCAAAGGCGCGCAACGAGGGCCGTTGTTGTAGCCGTACGGATCCTCATAACCGGTAGGGTACGCATGGCGCCAGATCAGGTTGCCGGTCTTGGCTTCCAGACAATCGATCACCTCCACATCCAAGTGTTTGGCCACGGCTTCGGGCAAGGGAATGTAGCCGCGCGGCACGCGGCGCGTTGTATCCTTGAGGGATTTCTGCAGGCCCTCGACGGTGAGCCGTTCCTTGGCCTCAAGGGCGGCCAGCTCGGCGTTCACATACTTGACCACCGTCTCAAAATTATCGCCTTCCTCCACTTTGTACAATTTGCTGGCCCGATGGAACACCACTGCTTTGCCATCGCGAATGGATGGCGCGGCATAGCCGGTGCCGATGCGTTTGGCAAACAGCGGCTTGAGGCCACCTTTGGGGAAGGCATCAATCAGGCCGGTTTCCGTGGAAACACCGTCGGCGGTGGGGCCAAGAAATTGAGACCAATCCGCCGCCATAGCCGGGAGGCTCAGTCCTATAAGGAGAAGGCAGAGTTTTTTCATTATTAAAAACCGGCGCCCTTGGTGAGTGTGCGGATTCGGCATAGATACATATCAGCGGTCAGGTACAACGTGCGGCCATCCTCGCCCCAACCGACATTGGCGATACGCGTTCCGGTTGACAGTGTGCCCAGATGTTTGCCCTCAGGCGACAATACCAACACTCCGCCGGGACCGGTGGCGAAGAGGTTGCCTTGGGTATCGATTTTCAACCCGTCACAGCCGCCTTTCTTGCCGGCAGCCTTGAGCGGGGTGGGATCAAAGAACACACGACCCTCATCAATGGTGCCATTGATCTGTACCTTGAAGGCATGAATCTTGGTGTTCGGACCACTCTCCGCCACGTACAACGTCTGTTCATCTGGCGACAACGCAATGCCGTTGGGAAACTCGATCTTGTCCGTTAACAGCTTGAGCTCACCGCCCTGAGTGAAAAGGTACACGCCTTGGAAGCCCAGTTCCTTGGTCGGATCGGATAGGCGCTTCTCCAAGCCGTATGGGGGATCGGTGAAATACAAATTCCCTTGGCGATCGAAGCAGCCGTCGTTGGGGCTGTTGAACCGTTTACCCTGGTAAGCGCCGATCACCGTCTGGTAGATCGGCTGTGGAGCATTCAACGGAGTGGTCAATCGGGCGATCCGGCGGTCGCCGTGTTGGCACAGCACGAGTCGCCCTTGAGCATCGAGCAGCAGCCCGTTGGAGCCGGGCTCGCCGGTGCGTAGCGTGGTGCCAGTGTAACCGCTGGGTTGTAGGTAATCCTCCAGACCATTGGCCTCGCTCCACTTATAAATCTTGTTGGGTGGAATATCCGAAAACAACACAAAGCCTTCGCCTTGAGCGGATTGAACCCACACGGGGCCTTCGGCCCAGTCAAAGCCGTCGGCGAGCTGCTCGATTACGGCCTCGCGCGCGATCAATTGATCCAAGGCGGGATCGAGCCGCTCGATTTCTCCCAAGCTAGGGTGAGCGGGCGTGGTGAGATTGCCGGTGGGCAGCGTGGGCATGGGCGGGCCGGGCGGTGGCGGCGTTTCACAGCCGAGAAGGAGCGTGAGGGTGGGAATCCAAAAAATGGAGGAACGGGCTATCATGCGAAAGGCGACGATACTGTGGTGTCCATGGCGCGCAAGCCAAAGTCACGGCTGTTTGAACTGCAGGCAACGCAGGGTTTCCCCGTCACGGAAATAGAAGCGCCCTTGAGCTAGGGCCGGGTAGGCGCGGACTTCGCCGCGGGTGATGCGGGCGCGTTGCTTGACCAGAAATTCATTGGCCAATGCGGCGGCGCGGATCAGCTCTCCACGTTCAGTGAGCACGAGTAGATCGTCCCCGACGCGGGTGACTGTGCCGGAACGCAGCCCCGGTTGGCTCCATTGCACGCGGCCGGTTTTGAAATCCACACAGCGCAAATCCGCGCCAGCTTCCTGTCGGCCATGAAAGCCGAACAGCAGGCCGTTGTTCATCACGCAACTGGAGTAATGACAGCTCATGGAGGTGTCGTTGGCCCACACGGTTTTTAATTCCGCGCCGTTGACGGCCAAAAGGGTGGCGCCCTTGCCGTAGCTGGTGGAGGCAAACACAAGGTCGCCCAGTATCACCGGCGTGCAGGCATTCACGCTGGCGCGCATGGCGGGCCGCCAATGATGACTAAAGCGCACTTTTCCGGTGGCTGGATCCACGGAGACGAGGCCTTCGCGGGTAAAGAAAACGGCCTGCTGCGTTTCATTGATGGTGGCGAGCACGGGCGAGGCGTAACTGGCCGGTTCCTCCGTGGCACGCCAGCGCACCTTGCCGCTGGCGACATCCAGTCCGATGATGCCGGCTTGGACGCCGCCGATGTTAAGCAGCACGGTGTTGCCCACGACCAGCGGCGAGCAGGCGAATCCGAAGAATCCCTTGGGAGCTTTGAACTGGGTGCGGGCGTCCATTTTCCATAGAGCCTTGCCGGTTTTCAAATCCCACGCGTGCACCATGCCGTGGGCTCCATGGGTGAAGACGCGGCCGCCGGCAATGGCGGGCACGGCTCGCGGGCCGTTGTCGAATCGGAAATCATCCACGTAATCGGCGTCATATCGCGCACGCCAAATGGGCTGACCGTTGACGGCGTTGAGGCAATCGACGATTTCTTCGTTGTCGATTCGGTGAAACTGGATGAGCTTGCCGTCGGCTACCGCCGGGCCGGCAAATCCGGCGCCGACTGGGGTTTGCCAGAGCTGATGCGGGCCGGCAGCAGGCCAGGCAGGCAGTGCTTTGCCCTGATAGGACCCATCGCGGTGTGGGCCCAGAAATTGCGGCCAATCCTCGGCGCTTAACGGGAACGCAATCGCCAATAGCAACGGCAGAATTCGCATGCCGAAGGATACCGCGTGGCGCGCGAATTGGAAATGGGAATTAAATCCACATGAAGAGCAGGGCGGCGATCAAGCCAAGGCCGACTAGCCACCAAAACCAATGGAGGCCGTGGGGGACGACTTTTTTGGGTGTGCGGCCGGTGCCGAATTCGCGTTCGACAAATTCGTCGTAATCAAATTCGTCCTCATCCAGCCCCAGGTCGGGCGCGTACTCTTCCTCCCAGCCGGTGGATTCATCGGCACCGCATTGAGGACAGGCGCGGGCGTTGGGGTGGATGTCGGCGCCGCAGTGGGCGCAGATATCGGGCGGTTCGGCCGGCATTAACCCATGCCCGCGTATTCCTCGTCGGTCTTCAGGTTCATGCCCATCAACACGTAGTCGTGCTGGATGGCCTGCATGTCCTGCACATAATCCTCGAGGCGCATGAGGTGTGTGAAGCCGAGCAGTGCAAATAGTTTTTGGCCGCCTTCCTGTTTGTCGATGAACTCGGCCTCGACTTTTTGTAGGCCGGCCATGCGGGCGACATCGACGAGTTCCTGCACGAGTTTGCCGGCAATGCCTTTCTGGCGGTACTTGGGCAGAATGCTCTGGCTGATACGGCCGATGTGGCGTTTCCAGCCGCCGTTATTTTGGAGGAGGGAGGCGACGGCGATGACCTTGCCTTCGTGCAGGGCCAGCAGCGGCAGTCGCGCATAAAGGTCGATGTTCTCACACCATTGCTTGATCACTTCGGGATCGCGCACGCGGCGTTTGAAAAACATGACCTCCGGTTCGGGTAGGTTTTTGAAAAAACCGAGCAGGGCCTTTTCGTCGCCGGCTTCCAGCGGGCGAATTTGCACCTCGATGCCGTCGTCGGTGGTAAAAGTGGGTTCAATCTCCTTGAGTGCCAGTTCAAATGACATATTAAAATTCTGGTTGGGCGCGGGGGACGCCGGTTACTCGGTTTCGGTTTCAGAGGCAGCGGGGAATAATTCGCCCGTGATGCCTGCACTTTTGGCAAACACATCCGACTTGAGTGCGGCGGGATTCAGGCTCCAGCGCGCGGCCAATTGGGAGATGTTGGCGGTGTTTTCGTTCAGGTGGTTGACCTGTTGAAAATCCAGTTCTTCAACGGTGGTGCCATAGTCATGGCATTTCATGCCGAGCACTGATTCCTCAGGGGTGGCTTTGCCTTGGTTCCAAAGTGTTTCACCGCACCAAGCGTAGGCCCGCTCAATGCGGCCGGTGTGGGCGCGCACCCAGCAGTGGTGGCTCAGGGCGCTGTTCAGGCTGAAGAACTGCACGTGCCCAAGGCGTTTGCTAATGTGGCTGAGGAAGTGGAAACAGAAATCCACATCCTCTTCCGGCGCGGGCAGGGCGGGGCCGACGACTAGGATCCAGCCATTGACTGGGGGGGAAATGAAAAGGCGCTCTACTCCCGAGATGGCAAAGCCATCTTTCCAGGTGCAGCGACGGGGATTGGAGAGGCCGAGGGTTTCCTGCACGGCGGCCACGTTACCGCTGCGAATAGCGAGCCATTGCTCGGGCAGATCGAGGCTGCTGGGAATCAACTCCTCCAGCGGCGGCCGGCTCATGGCTTTCTCGTGCTTGATGGCGAGGATTTGTTTGCGGGTCATCAGGTAAAATCCACCCGAAACCAACAGGATGCCCAGAAATAAACCGAGCATCAAAACGGCCACCCAATCAACTGTGCTTTGGCTGGGGTCCGGCGACAATGCGCCTAGGACGCCCAGTGGGGCGTGGGGGAAAGTGGTCACGTGGGAACCATACAATAAAAGCCGGATTGTTCAATCCTAAACGGCATGAGAATGCTTCATGACCGCGCCAAACAGCTTGCATACCCGGGGTAATCGGGGTTTGATCAGCGCACGTTTTTTTTCATGAAACAGGCCATTTTTTGCATTTTCCTCGCCGCCAGCGTGCTTTCGGGCCGGGCGGATTCCGTGACACGAATTGCCTGTGTGGGTGACAGCATTACCTACGGTGCTGCGATTCGCGACCGCGCCAATCACTGTTATCCCAAGGTGCTGGGCGATCTGCTCGGCAATAGCTACACCGTGCGCAATTACGGAGTGAATGGTGCCACCCTGCTTAAGAACGGCGATCGGCCATACTGGAAGTTAGGCGCCTTCAAGCAGGCTACGGATTTCGGGCCGAACGTGGTAATCCTCAAGCTCGGCACCAATGACACCAAACCTCAAAACTGGGGCAAGGCTGGCGAGGAATATGAGGCGGACCTGCGCGCGATGGTGATTCATTTTAAGAGCCTGCCCACTAAACCGACGATCTATTTATGCCTGCCGGCACCCGTCTATCAGACGCGTTGGGGCATCAATGATAAGACCGTTAAGGAAGGCGTGATTCCAGTCATCCGCAAGGTGGCCAAGGATGAAGGCCTGACGGTGATTGATTTATATCAAGCGTTGTCCGGCAAGCCGGCACTGTTTCCGGACAAGATTCATCCTAACGCCGCCGGCGCCAAGCTGATGGCCCAGACCATTCACACTGTGCTCAAGAAAAAACACTAAGCTCTCATGCGCGCATTACTGACTCTTCTCATTCTCCTCACCGGCATCACGGGCACGGCCCGCGAACGGGCGTTCGAACTCAAGAACGGCGATCGGGTGGTTTTTCTGGGCGACACCTTTATGGAACGCATGCAGGTCCACAATCATCTGGAACTGCGGCTCACCACCGCTTGGCCGGATCGTAATATTACCTTCCGGAATTTGGGCTGGAGCGGTGATACCCCACGCGGCGTGTCCCGTGCCGGGCTCAGCCTGCAACAGGCCGGTCGTGAGCCGGCTGATGAAGGCTGGAAACAGTTACAGAAACAAATCACGCTGGTGAAACCTACCGTGGTCTTTCTGGGGTATGGTATGGCCAGTTCGTTTGAAAATAAGCCGGAACAATTCGGCCAGGATATGCGCGCGCTTAAGGCCGCGGTCCGGAAAGCGGCCGGCGGTCCGATTCGTTTTGTGGTGTTGTCACCCTTGCGCCATGAGCATTTGGGCGGAGGTCTGCCGGATCCTTCCGTGCACAATCGCCAGCTCGCTGCCTATACCAAGGAACTTCAAACGATGGCGGCGGCGGAGGGGGATCTCTTCGTGTCCCTGTTTAATGCCGATCCGTTGGTGAACGCCAAACCGGCCTTGACCGAAAACGGCATCCACCCAGTGGCCAGCGGCTACGCCCGCGTGGCGGCGGAGATCTGTGGGCAACTCGGCGTACCGGCGCATCCTCAATTGAATTCGCCGGCGGCCGCCCAGTTGCGCACGGTCATGGCACGAAAGAACCAGCTCTTCTTTGATCGCTCGCGGCCGCAAAACATGGCCTATATATTCGGCTTCCGAAAACACGAACAGGGCAACAATGCCGTCGAGATTCCGCGCTTTGATCCGTTGGTGATTGCTCAGGAAAAGGAAATCGCCGCGCGCCGTAATCTCAAACTCAAGCCCGCCCCCAATGGGCCTTTGCCGGAGAAACCCATCCGCAACCCGCAACCGTTGCCGAAATTCGATACCGCTGAAGGTGTGGAGATTTCCCTCTTCGCTGAGAACCCTTCGCTAGCCAAACCGATCCAGATGAATTTCGATCCGCAAGGCCGCCTTTGGGTAGCGACCTCGGAGGTTTATCCGCAGGTGAAGCCCGGCCAAGTGGCCAATGACAAAATCGTGGTGTTGCAGGACACCACCGGCGATGGGCGCGCGGACAAGACGGAGATCTTTGCCGAAGGCCTGTTTATTCCCACCGCCATCGAGCCTGGCAATGACGGATGTTATGTCGGCCAAAGCACGGAGCTGCTGCATTTCAAGGACACCAACGGCGACGGTAAGGCCGATGAAAAACGCATCGTACTATCAGGTTTCGGCACTGAAGATACTCATCACACCCTGCACACCCTGCGCTGGGGGCATGATGGGCGGCTGTATTTCAATCAGTCCATTTACATTCGTAGCCACTTGGAAACACCGCACGGCGTCGTGCGTCTGAAGAGCGGCGGCATCATGTGGCTCCGGCCCGATACGCAGGAGGCCGGCATCCAGTACCGCGGTTGGTGCAATCCGTGGGGACACCACTTCAACCGCCACGGCCAATCCTTTGTCACCGATGGCGCCGGATTTCAGGGCATCAGCTATGCCATTCCCGGGGCGATGTATTTCACCTATGCCGGCGGCCGCCGCATTATGGAGAGCGCGAGCCCTGGGAATTTCCCGAAATTCGCCGGACTGGAAATCGTCGATGGCCCGCAATTTCCTAAGGAATATCAGGGACAGGCCATCACCTGCGATTTCCGCGCCCACCGGATTGTCCGCTTTAATCTTTCTGAAAACGGCGCCGGCTATGCCGCGGATCATTTGGGCGATTTCATTCGCAGCAGCAGCGCGAGCTTTCGGCCGATTGATGTGAAACAGGGCCCGGACGGTGCGCTCTACATTGCCGATTGGTCGAACCCCATTATTCAACACGGGGAAGTCGACTTCCGTGATCCGCGCCGCGACAAGGTGCACGGGCGCATTTGGCGCGTGACCTTCAAGGGCCAGCCCAAGAAGAAGGCGCGCGATTTGACCGAGCAAAACAACACGGCCCTGATGGACATCCTGTTAAATCAAGACGCCTACGACCAGGCCCAGTCGCGGCGTGTTCTGCACGAACGCGGGCAGGGCATCCTGCCGGATCTCAAAAAATGGCTCGCGCGTCATAGTGAAAACGAAACAGCCCAGATGGAGGCCCTGTGGCTACATGAAGCTGTGAATGTGGTGAACGCCTCGCTGTTGATGCTCACACTGGAAGCCAACGACGCCCGCGTGCGCGCCGCGGCCATGCGCGTGTTGGCCCACTGGCATGATCGCCTCACCACCACACAATTGCACGCCGCCGCCGGCATTCGCGACAAGCATCCGCGCGTGCGGCTCGAGGCCATGCGCGTGTATGCCGAGATGAAGGAATCCACCACCGCCCATCAAAACGCGCAGTTTGCCCTGCAGGCACTGGATCTGCCGATGGATAAGTTCCTCGATTACGGCCTGTGGCTGACGATGAACGATCTCGCTGAGCCCTTTGTCCGCGGCATGCAAAACGGCGCGCTGAATTTTAAAGGTAAACCGGCTCAGGCTGCGTTCGCGCTACGCTCACTGGAACCGGCTCGGGCCAGTCAGTTGATTGGTCAACTGGTGCAACAACGCAAGCTGCCCGCCAATGGAGACAGCCCGTTGATTGAGTTGATTGGCGAAGCCGGTGGTCCAGGTGAGTTGAGTACTCTGTTCAAGCAACTGCGCGCTGATGGATTTGAAACGCAAGTTCATGCCCGCGTGCTCATGGCTTTATCGCGTGCAGCGTATCTTCGCAATGCCCGTCCGGCTGGTGATCTTTCCGG
>Ga0066825_10000306_pt1 | contig 16056 bp, 5 predicted proteins | sample ETNtaG_6_FD_65608 | JGI IMG/M metagenome (GOLD analysis project Ga0066825, IMG submission 65608) | Marine microbial and viral communities from oxygen minimum zone, Eastern Pacific Ocean - ETNP201306SV45 | ecosystem: Environmental > Aquatic > Marine > Oceanic | place: Pacific Ocean: Eastern...
TCAACAGTTGCTTTTACTTTAACAACAGCAATGTTTAATCCATTGCCATCAGCACTTGGTGATATACAAATATTTGTAAACGGTAAAGAAATAAGTCAAGGTAATTATAGTTATTCTTCACCTACAATTACATTTTCAGGAAATACAAACAATACAGATGTATTAGAATCAAATGGTGCGCCAAAAAATGGGTTGCAAATCATAGTTGTACAAGTAAATGCTATTGAAGAATTAGGCAGCTACCAGCATATTACGTTAGCTGATGTTGTAAATAACTTTATGATTTCATATGTTGGTGAAGAAAAAATTATACCAAAAGTAAAACGTAGTAATGTACTTTTCTTTGCACAAAGAGCAGTACAAGAACTTAGCTACGATACTTTACAAAGCGAAAAATCGCAAGAGATTGAAATACCAGACAATCTTCAAATGAAGCTGCCTCATGATTATGTTGGCTATGTAAAAATAACTTGGAGTGATGGTAGCGGGATTGAACACACTATAGTTCCAGCTGAAAAAACAAGCAACCCCGCAGCTTTATTGCAAGACAATAATTATAATTATTTGTTTGATAACAATGGTAACTTACTTAAAGCTAGCGAGTCTGAAACGTGGAAAAAATTTAGTACAAATACCACACAAGAAGAAGCCGACAATATTTATTTGGATAACGATAGTACTTTTAAAGCGTTACATGGCCAAAGGTATGGTATTGACACGAGATATATGAATACCAACGGATCTTTTTTTATAGATCAAATAAAAGGTAAAATATTCTTTTCAAGCGACCTTGCAAATAAAATTATAACATTAAAATATATAAGTGACGGTGTCGCTACAGCAGAAGAAAAAATTGTACATAAGTTTGCTGAAGAGGCAATGTACAAAAGTATTGCGCATTCAATTTTAGCAACTAGAGCTAATACGCCGGAATATTTAGTAGCAAGGTTTAAAAAAGAAAAGTTTGCTGCTGTGCGTAATGCTAAAATACGTTTATCTAATTACAAGTCTGAAAATATTACACAAGCGCTTAGAGGTCAATCTAAGTGGATTAAACACTAAAATATGCCAGAGATTAAAAACATGTTCCTCAACGGTAAAATGAATAAAGACCTTGACGAACGACTTATTCCAAAAGGCGAATATAGAGACGCATTAAATATTGATGTTTCATATTCAGAAGGCGCTGACGTAGGTGTTTTGCAAAATATTTTAGGTAATACAGAAATACCCGGCATGACCATTACTGGAGCAACTTGTGTTGGAGCTGTAACAGACACTGAAAACGATAAAATATATTGGCTTATAGCAAGCCCTACAAAAGATGCAATTGCTGAATATGACGGAACTACTGTTTCTGCTGTAATTGTAGATACGCATAATAATATACTAAAATTTGATACTAGTAGATATATTACAGGTATAAATATATTAGATGGTATATTGTATTATACTGATAATTTTACTGAGCCAAAGCAAATTGATATTGATTATTGGAAATCTCAAACTACAGATTTTACTACTAATACAACTTACTTATCTGAGGACAGAATTACTGTTATTAAAAAATCACCATTAAACGCGCCTACGTTTGATACACTATCTGCTTCAGTAAGGGGTGGGGTTGGCACATTAGGAAATGCAACTGAAATTATATCAACAAATATACCTAATTTAGATACTACAGATATTGATAGTTCAATTACTATTATTTTTTCAACAGCCCCAAATTACTTAGCTAACGATATAATTATTTTAGAAAAAAATATTATTGTAGGGCAATCAACAGAGTCTAGCTCAGCAAGAGTAAAAGTTACTTCAATAACCACTGCCACTACTTTTGTTTGTACTCTTTTAGCTAAAACAGATAACGTAAAAAGCGAAACTAATGTTTCTTATATACCTGTTTTAGAAGAAGAAGAACCTTTATTTGAATTAAAATTTCCAAGATTTTCATATAGATATAAATATAAAAATGGTCAATATTCAACATTTGCGCCATTTTCATTACCTGCATTTTTACCAGGTAATTTTGAATATAACGCTAAAAAAGCGTATAATTTAGGTATGCAAAATCAAATACGTGTTTTAAAATTAAAGGGGTGGGGTAGCGAAGAAAATATAGGTACAATAAGTAATAATGAACTTACACCATCTGTAAATAACTATGCGGCTGATATTGAAGAAATTGATATACTTTATAAAGATAGCGTTAGTGCTAATATATACGTTGTAGATACAATTAAAAAAGAAAATGGAAAGTTTGCAACAATATTTGAAATAAAAGACGAACAAATATTTAAAACAATAACGTCTAATCAGTTATTAAGAACTTTTGATAGTGTACCAAAAAAAGCTTTAGGACAAGAAATTGTAGGCAATAGATTAATTTATTCTAATATAGTAGAAAATTTTAATTATAATAGTAAGCCAGTATTTTCTTTAGAAACAGTAGAAAGAAATAATACAACTGAGCTTACTCAAAAACTTTCTTTAAAAACTTTAAGAAATTATCAGCTTGGAATTACATTTAAAGATGCCTATGGGCGAGAAACACCTATATTTACAAACAAAACAGGTGTTTTAAAATTGCCCAGAGATAATGCTGAGTTTAATTTGCAATTTCAAGCATCAACTTCTACTACGCCTCCCACTGAGGCTACTCATTATAAATATTATATAAAAGAAACATCAAACGAATATTATAATGTTTGTATAAGTAATATATATGACGATGAAGAAGGATTCTTATATTTATCTTTACCTAGCGCTGAAATAAATAAAATATCTGAAGACGATTTTTTAATATTAAAAAAAGAAAGCGGAAATGTAGCTTATAAGGGCTCTGAAAAAAAATTTAAAGTAATTGATAAGCTAAATAATCCGCCAAATTTTTTAGCTAAAAAAGAAGCAGTTTCATATTCTGCAAATATATTTGAATTTGATAGAGAGTTTGCTGAAGACGATGGCATGGACCGAAAAGTTCCGGGAATTACGCCAGTAGAAGGGCATAATACTATATATATTCGCGACGCGGGCGCCTCTGGAGACGGTGCTGAGGGCGTTAGAATTTCAGATCAATTTAGAGCTGAAATAACAATAGGAACAAAAGTTAGGTTTAGAAGATCAGGTACAGGTACAAATAGCAATATATATACAGTAAAAAGTTTTCAAAATACAGCAAGCCCAACCAGCAATAATGGTGGTGCTGAATTAACTTTTGAAGAGGCTTTTGGAGATGATGTAAATGTATTGTACGGAAGTAATCAATCAGCCGCTATTATTAAGAGAAATGAAATTATTTTAGAAAAAATATCTATTGAAGATGATTTAGGAAACCCCGAATATGAAGGAAAATTTTTTATAAAGCTTAATAATAGCACTCAGCTAAAAGAAGCTTTAACAGATGCTTTTGATGAAACTTTATTAAATACCATATCAACTAAAGCCGTTAATACCACAACATTTGCAAATGATGATAGGGGGTATTGGATTTCTTATTTTGCGGGGGTAGGAACTACAATGACTTCTAAAACATCAAATGGAGTTACAATACCAGCAGGATTTCATCTTGCTTTAAGAACTCAAGAAGATTATCTTGATAGTGAATCTTTTTATTCTTCTGACCCTTTTAACAATGCTTTTGTAGAAGGAAATTATATTAGAATTTCCGGAGGAAACCAAAGAAGAAATGATGGAACTGACGACTTTACAGCTATGTATGAAAATAGCACTACCGCAAATGGAGCAGTTAGTAATTCTAAAACATTAATAGTAGCAAATGCTACTGGCATAGAGGTTGGAGATAATATTACAGCGTTGGGCGGCTTCACCCAAACAGAATTTGTTAAAGTAGAAGCTATTAACGGCACAACAATTACAATGTCTTCCCCCCAAACAATAAATAACGGCACAACAATTAGGTTTATGCGCGCTATTGAAAATCATCCTAATTATAAAATATTAGAAGTTATACAAACAGGGACGGGAAGTGGCCAAAAAGGCGAATGGTTTTTAAAATTTGATAAAAATTTTGACGTAGCATTACCTGATGATAATGAGCAATACGTTAATATAGAAGCTAGAACATTTAATTTAAGTACCGCGGAAAAACCTGTTAACCCGCCAATATTTGAAGTTGAACCAAAAGAAGGGCCTTTAGAAATATATTATGAAACACAAGAAACATATCCTATAGCTGACTTAACATCTGCTAAAAAAATACCATGGTCTAATTGTATTAGTTTTGGGAATGGTGTAGAATCGGATCGTATTAGAGATGATTATAACGCACCAAGAATAACTAATGGCGTTCGTGTTTCGGCTGTAATTGAAGAAGGTTATCAAGAAGACCATTTAAAAAGCAGGTTAATATTTTCTGGTATATATAATAGTAAAACAAATTTGAATAGGTTAAATGAATTTATTATTGCAGAGCCTATAACAAAAGATTTAAATCCTGAATACGGTAGTATTCAAAAATTGCATGCTCGGGATACAGATTTAATTGCACTATGTGAAGACCGTATTGTAAAAATATTAGCTAATAAAGACGCTTTATTTAATGCAGACGGGAATCCCCAGCTAACAGCTACAAATAGGGTCTTAGGCCAAGCTATTATACCAGCAACTTTTGGCGCATACGGTATTAGTAAAAATCCGGAAAGCTTTGTTGATTTTACATATAGAGCATATTTTACTGATAAAAACCGAGGTAAAGTATTAAGGCTATCTATGGACGGTCTAACTGAAATATCTGAGTATGGTATGAAAGATTATTTTAAAGACAATCTTGCTGCTGAAACAGGTTTAATTTTAGGTACATATGATACCAATAAAGGTTTATATAATCTTACTTTTACAAATCAAGAAGATACAGTATCATTTTCTGAGAGCGTAAGAGGTTGGACAAGTAGAAAAAGTTTTATACCCGAAGCGGGTGTTAGTTTGAATAATATATACTACACATTTAAATCAGGTAAATTATATAGTCACACTAGCTCAGTTAGAAATACTTTTTACGGAGGATCAATAGTTAAGTCAGAGGTTACTCTTATATTAAATGATTCTCCGGCTAATATGAAAAACTTTCGGACTGTTAATTATAAAGGAAGCCTAGGATGGAGAGTAAAACACGTTGCTGATAGCAATTCTGATTATTTCAATATTACTACAGATAAACAAGACGGGTCAGTCCCTTATGCTAGCTTTATAAACAAAGAAGATGCTTATTATAACTACATATCTGGGGTTACCGAAACAGATTCTGCATCAATAGATTTTAAAGCTTTAAATGTACAAGGTATTGGTAATTTAAATTCTACTTCAATAACCGGAGGGACAAGAAGCTTCGTATTTAGTTTTGAATTGCCACAAGGCGTTACAGTAAATGACGATTTATACTACGTATTTGGAACAACTAAAACAAAATTAGGAACTATTACAGAGGTTGATCGAGAAAATAAAACATTAAAAATTGGCTCATATGATACTAATCTAGCCCCGCCTGCGAGTGGGTATTACATGTTTTATGTGAAAGACGCCAGATTTAATACTTCAGGACTATTAGGATATTATGCGCAAATAACAATGACACACCTTGACAGTACACCAGAAGAAATATATTCTGTAGGAAGTGAAATATCGTTAAGTAGTTAATTAACACGTAATTAAAATAACATAATAATAAATTAGAATATGGCAGCAGGAATAATGGCAAAACTAGGCACAGAGGCTATTGGTGGAGCTATAAAAGGTATCGCGGGTATTGCAGGTGGGCTTATAGGCGGTCGTAAAAGACGTCGTGAGCAAGCTGCAGCACAAAGAGAACTTGATGCGGCAAAATCACAATATGCGGCTATAGACACATCTAACCCATATAAAAACGTAACAAATACATTTGAAGACCTTACTGTAAATACGCAAGCGGCAGAATTTGCAGCTCAACAACAACAACAAGGGCTAGCTAATATTATGGGGGGTCTTGCAGGATCCGCAGGAGGCGGTGGCGTAGCAGCATTAGCACAAAGCTTAGCTAATCAACAAACACAAGCAGCCCAACAAGCAGCAGCATCTATAGGTGCACAGGAAGCCCAAAATCAACAATTGGCCGCACGCGGCGAACAACAAGCACAAATGCAGCGAGCACAGGGCGAAGCACTTTCGCGCCAAATGCAATTTAAAAAAGGCGAAAAAATGATGGATATGGCTCAGCAACGATTAGAACAAGCAAAAGCCGCAAGGGCTGCAGCAACATCTGGATTAATGGGAGGTGTAGGAAGCCTTATGGGTGGCGCTGTGGCTGGTGCTAAAGATCTTGGTTTTATAGGCGGGTAATAATAAAAATTTAAATATGGCAACACAAAGAGATTTAAATGCAGCATTCGCTAGAGGATTTAGAAACCAAGCCGCACCAATGGCTGCGTTTACAGCTGCTTTTGATAAAACTATAGACCCTGTTATTAGAAGAGAAGAAAAAGAAAGAGAAATAGCGAGAAGACAAAAGCTGCAAGAAGAGGCCGAGGCTAAGCAAGAAAAAAACCGCTTAGATATTTTAGCCGCTAATTCTATTGGTAGAATAGGCGCTAATTACAATCCTGAAAAAGTGCCTAATGCAATGCGCGCAAGCCTTGAAAATTTATTATTTACTACAAAACAAAATGCTGGTAATATTGCATTGCAAGCTGATGCGGCACGTAAACAATTTGGAGCAAATTCACCAGAATATATAGACTTACAAACACAACTTAGTTCACAAAAAAATATTTTTCAAGCAGCAAACCAAATTGCTACAGATCAACAAGAGCTTACTGATGAATATATAAAAGTTAGAAATAATGTTTCAAACGGAGTAGCTATTTCAAACCCAGGGTTGCTTAATAAAATGCAATATGTATTAGATCCCAACTTAAGAAACTACGAGATGGACTGGTCAAATACTTCAGACCCAACATACATTACTCCAGAGGGGCCTATAAAACATTCTGAGCTAGATAACTACTATGTGAAAGATAACGAGTTTGGGGGTACATTTCAAAACGACGCAACCAACATATATAATAGAGCAGCGGCAGGAAGGCCTTTGTCTGAGCCAGAACGCAACGCATATAAAGCTAATATATTAAAGTCTTTAGAGGCTGGAGGAGAAGGCCGTATACAGTCAGTGTTGCATGATAACCTTTTTCAAGGGTTTTCACTTTCAGAAGGTATTGAAGCCGCAAATTATGAACAAGGTATTTATGACCCACAACTGCGGGAAGACATAGCCGAGCAAATGTTAGCGCACTACGACAATGTTTCACAACAAGGAATAAACACTTATAATAGCAGGGGAAATGTTCCTCAACAATTTAAGCCAGAAGCTATAGCTGAAGCAAAAAATGTCTTAAAATTGTATAGAAATCCTGTGCAAGGTTCTTTAGTTAAAGGTATGGCTGGTAATTCTAATATTGTATTTATTAATGGAAATTGGTATCCAGCTACCGAAAGCGGTTACCGCGTAACAGGCGCTTCGCCTATTGCTAGTCCTGAGGCTGCACTAAACAGATTACAAATACCTATAACATTGTATAATCAAATAAAAGATCAATAATATGAGTAACCAATTTTTAGTTGGTGATCAAATGCTTACAGAAGAGCAAATGGTTGCTGATGCACAACTAATGGGTATATCTTTAGAAGAATATAAAAAATATTATAATGTTCAATCTGATGCAGATCCGGTTGAACAAGCAGATCCATTTTTGAAAAATGCAAAGAAACCCGGTCCTGCGGAGGAAGCTGCACTTGTGGGGCCAATAAACCAGCCGCAGCAAAATGGGGAATCAGCATCGGAAGATTCTTCATTGGAATTACAGGAAATTGATTTTACAAAAATCAAATTACCTAAAAGTAATTTTTTTATAGCTGACCAAAAACGACCTGAGCCTGTAGTTGAAAGCACAAAACCATATAAAACTCAAGAACAATTTGAAATTGAGCAGCTGAAAGAATACAGATCTGCATTTGATCCAGGTTTTTTAGAAGCAGAAGAAAAAAGAGTGCAATTACGTAAAGAGCAAGAAGTAGCGGCGGCTGAATTGCAAAGAAATGCTGATATTATTATAAAACAAAATTTTTGGAGAGATCTAGTTGATGAAGAATTAAGAGATAAAGATTTTTCAGAAATATCACAAAACGAGGATGTAATCAATGCTATTAAAGATGAAGCGGTAGCAATGTATGACCGCCAAAACCCTCCCGAGGGTGGCTATAGCCCTTTAGCTTTGATTGGGTTAGGAGAAAACAGGCTTGATCAGCTAGGACTTGAAGATAAAGGCATAACGTACTATGCGGAAGGAATCCCTCTTCCTAAAACTAACATAACAAATCCAGTATTGACCGCGATAAAAAATGCGGCCACAAATCAAAAACTAGAAGAAGATTTACAAAAATTAGAGCTTGAAGATGAGTTTAAGCGAAAAAAAGAATATAAAGTTTCGTTTGACACGTGGAGGCAAGGGCATATTGATAGCATTACAGACCCTAATGATAAAAAAATTGCTTTATTAAATTTTGAACTAGAAAATTTAAAAAATACAATAAATAATCAAAATGTTTCTTCAGAACAAAAAATTGCATCTCAACAAAAAATAAAAAATATAGAACAACAACTTGAGCCTTTATTAAAAATTAAAGGTGAAAATTTGAAATTCTTTTTTAACCTTACTACAAATGAGCGCATTACCCCTGCTGAATTAGAAGACCAAAATTCTTCAGACGAAATTACGGACTACACAAAAGATTTATTAGCGCAAATTGAACAATATACAAAAAATAAAAAAACAGATACCGATAAATTTGATACTGATTATTTTTATCATTTGTATGAATATAGCGAATATCAAAAATTAAAAAACAAAGCATACGATTACAAGCCTAATGGCGTATCCAACACACAACAAACAATAGATCTTTATAAAAAAGGCTATGAATATTTTGAAAACAGCAAGGGCGAAAGGGTATATAAAAATGTAAAAGTTTCTGATTTAATACCATATGCTGAACAATCTGGCGTTAAAGTATCTCCATATATAGAAACTACTTCTGATGGGCAAATTTTACCTGATTTAAAAAATATTATTAAAGATTTAAAAGAAGACGGTCCAAGACTAGAAAGAGAAAGAAAGGCTTTTGAAACGGTTAGATTACTTAACATTGACCCTGGAAGCATTAAAAAAGATGCCGGTACTACTTTAGCTAGGGGTTTTGAAGCATTAAGCGAACAAGTTGTAGGTGCCCCAGCTACTGAAGAAATATTTGGTACTTCTAAGGTAAAACAATTAGATGATTTAAAATTTCTTATGAATAACGCCGGCGTAGCCCTCAGCAAAGAGCAAGAAGAAAATTTTAAACGCAGCACAGCTTTGCAGGTTACGGAGGCTACATTTGCTTTTCTCCCAGAGCTACCTAAATGGGCAGCAGCAAATGTTATTTCAGGGGGTGTATTAGGATGGGGGCGTATAGGAACATATTTAAATACGCTAAAAAAATCAAAAAAAGCTTTAGACATTGTTAAATACCATGGTATAATGGCTTTAGTTGAAGAGGCTAAATTTAAAAGCGTTACTGGAGGCGAATCTTTGCTGGGTGGTGGTGCTGGATTTTATTTAGGGGGTAATTTAACTAGAAAAATTATGCCATTTAGATTTAAAGGTAATATGGCTAGATGGAACCCTGCGTTAGAAAAAGTTATTTTAGCGGGACCTGGTATGGCTATTGGATCAGAGGGGGCTTTAATGGTAGAAGCTATGGTAAAAGAACTTTCTGGCGATAAAGACTTTATGGCTTCAATTAAAGAAAATTATGGAAATCTTAATGAAGCTGGACAAAGGGTAATTATAAATAATTTTGTTGGATCATTAATAGGTTTTACACATACTAAAGGGCGAGACTTTAAATCAATAAAAAATAAAGAACAATTAGTAAGAGATCTTGAAGTAAAAAATGAAACTATAGCTGAAAATGTTGGCTCTGAAGATTTGTCAGCATTTAAAAAAACCGAGCTTACAAAAGAGTATTTTAAAAATCAAGAGCTTATAGAGTCTTTAAATAGAGAATTAGAGATTGCAAATAAAGATTTTAATAAAGCCAATTTACAAAAAGTAGTGGCTAAAAGAGATGCCGCACAGGCTATAATTTCTGATCCAAAATCGACACCTGCCCAAATAAAAGAAGCACAACAACAGGTACAAGAAGCAATCACACTAATAGAAACTAGCCGTAGGAAAATAGAAAAATCTTTTGAAAAACTTCAACGAGATGGATACGTTGGGGAATTTTCGTATAAAATTCAAGAGGGCTCTGAAGGATTTAGTGACCCAAATAATAAGGCGGAATGGACCGCGGCTAAAGCCGGCGGAGTTCCTACTATTACAATAAATTTGCTAAAATTTAAAAAAGGTGTGCAGGCTCATGAAATAACACACCAAGTTAGTAATGAAATATTTAAACGAAACCCAGAAGTTTTCAAAAAATTAAAGTTTGCAATTAATGAAAAAATTAATGAAACTTTAAAAAATTCAAATTTAGAAGTAGGGGATAAAGTAAAAATTGAAGATGCTATTGATTTGGTATATAAAAAACAAAACCAAAGACCAGAAGAATATATAGCTAATTTAGTTGAATTATTACAAAACCCAACTTACAAAAGATTACTTGTTGAGGATGGTGTACTTAATAAAGTAAGAAAAACATTTTTAAACGTATTCCAAAAAACAGGCGTAAAACAAGAAGGTATAGCTTTAGAAGGCAATAATATACAAACAGCCCAAGATTTAATAAACTTTTTAGGAAAATTTGGTAAAAATATTGAAGCTGGTAAGGATATAAGTAAACAAATAGAAGGTTTTAAAAATTTAAAAATTGATGGTGAGCTATTAACAGATTTAGCTGGTAGAGAAATACCAAACACAGCAAAAGCTGAAAAATCCATGGGTTCAGCTGAAATAAAACCAGAAACTAAAAAAGACGTATTTAGCAAAGCTAACGAAGCCTTTGAGCAATATAAAAATGAAACGCCAGAAGCAAGAGGAATTATGGTTGGTGTGGAATTTAAGCCTATTGTTGAAGAGATGCTTAAAAAGTATCAAGATTTGTATGGTATGGATAAACCTACATTTGATAATATTGTTTCTGATGTTATGATGGAAACACGCCCGGGATATAATGGTATACCAGATTTGGTTAATACGTGGGCAAGGGGACAAGAGTTAATAAAATTTGCAAAAGAAAAGTCAGGAAATACAACAGCTATAAGCGAAAGAGCGCGCGAACTTAAAATAAAAGAAAAAAGCGTTCAAGGTTTAGTTGAAATGGCAAGTGGTAAAAAAGGGGAAGCTACTTTAACAAGCTACATATATGGTAATTTACCAAAACGTATTTTAGGTATTATACAAAATAAATATAAAGACTTAGGCAAAACGCGAAGATTAGAAGCTGAAAAAGCTGATAAGTTAACTTCAGAAGAAGGCTTAGGCGCTGGATTTGTTGATACATCGTCACCAGAGGCTGCCGTGCGTATACAACGTCAAAAAGCTGAAACCATTATGGGCTTTTCTGACAATGTTACCAAGGCTGGCGAAAAAACCGCACAAAAAAGTTTAATGGCTACAATACCTGATATAAGTGCTGACTTTATCAGAAGTATAGAGCTTGCTGACGGTGGGTCTATAACCTTTTCTAGAACAGGTGGCACCGCTAAAATAAATTTTGAAGGTAAAGAAATTGAAATTAAGGCAAGACAAGATAAAGATGTCGTTTCATATATAAATAAAAACCTTGGAAAAACCTCCGGTAAACCCGTTAAAAAGCCTAACTATAGAGAGTATGTACAGCAAACAGCTAAAAACGATTTATTTAACGTTATTGCAAAAGAAGCCGGCAAACTAACCAATGCTGGAAAAACTCCAACACCAGAATATAGTGCGTTTGTAGAAAAATCTTTTAACCTTTATAAAGATTATATAAGCCAGTCAAGTATAAATAAACGATTTGCTGAATTTGCAGATCCGGTTATGGATCCTAAAAAAGGTGAACAAGCAAGAGAAAAAACCGCGCAAGGCAACTTAATCTTTAAAAAGAAAAATATCACGCTCACAGAATGGAAATCTTATTTTGAAGGCGATGGCACAATAAGAATTGATGGCAGAAGAAGGTCTCTCATTGATGCCATTGCTCAGGAAATTGGTTTTGATCGCGTGATGGAACAGCTGCATAAAGAAGGCATGGAAAAAGCCTTTAAAGAGCGCCAAGGTGAATTAGGTAATGAAGTAGCTGAAAACTATTTAGCTATAATTGGTAAACAATTAGACAGATTACCGCAAGGTGCAGAACCACCGATGGCTTCAAAAGATTTATTTGCTAATTTAAAAGAAAATGCAGCATTTAAAGACTTGCAATTTAAAGAGATGACCAGAATACTGATCAGCCTTGCAGAAAACAATTACTCTGATTCTAAAGAAGTATTACAAGCATATCGAGAAGCTATCGAGCCTATTATAAATAAAATACTTTCTGCAGATCAAGTAGCTGCTTTTGAAACAAAAAGAAATACTACTGTACAGAATGAGATAAAAGATATTACAGGTTTTGAAATACAAGTTCCTAATTTATTTAAAGTTGGAGCAAGCTTTGAAAAATGGAAAGATTATGAAAATAATTTAAATGATCTATTGCCATTTATTCCTGTTGAAGCTTTAGAAGCAAGGTTAACAAAAGGCACGCGAGGTTTAAGTGATTATAGTTTATTAGCAAATTCTTTTGCTTTTACTGGTGAGAATGGAAGAACTAAAAATAGATTTGTAGAATTATATAAAGATATTATAGGAACAAAAGGTGATAAAGAAATATGGGGCGAATATATAAGATTGTCTAAAGATAGACCGCATTTTGCTTTCACGTCTAAAGATGCTAACTATACAATAATAGGTGAAATAAGATCAATACAAAAAAGCAATTTACCTGAAGCACAAAAAATAGCTCAAATAGAAAAATTAGGGGTAGAGCTTGATATTTATAATAAAATTAATAAAGCTTACCATGAGGGCTTATTAAAAACAGCTGATAAATATATAACAGAAAAATACGGTACTGAACCGTCTGAAAGAAAAAAAGGGGCAGAAGAAATAGCTTATATAATTGCTAACAATAAACAATTTGGATTAAGAGTAGCGTCAGGATTTACAACATTTAAAATAGACGCTAAGGGGGAATTAAGTAACGAGCATTTAAAAGAATCTGCTAAATATAAAGCTGGTTTCGCAAAGCTTTTAATTGAAGGCAATATTACTCCTGAAAAAATTCAAAGATTAAATTCTGGTTATGAAAGTGTTTTAGTAGAAAATATAGGGAGGCAGGTGGCGGACATGTACTATGGTAAAGTACTCCCTAAAGGTATAAACCCATACATAAAATTATTATCTCCAGAATTTACAGGTGATAAAATTCAAAAACTAAATGAATATTACCATATTCCTAGCAAAATGAAGCTTGGGGATTATTTAGTTAAAAACCATATTTCTGAACAAATAGAAATAGCTAAAAAGAATTATCCTAATAAACCTGAAATTATTACTTCTCTTAAAAGACTACAAGAAGTTATGCTTGCAGAATCCCGTAAACCAATTGTGGAGGCCCCGGAAGCAATGGCTAGTAAAAATTTAAGCTTAGAGCTTAATAGAATGTTAGAGCGAAGGTATGGCATTGGGACTAGACGTAAAATATCAAAAGCTGCAGCAGAACAATTAGGCAAAGGAAAAGGTAGATTTGATTTATTTGTACCGCCAAACGCAGAAGACTTTGCTGGAATGATGTATAAACTTTATGGCAAAGGTAAGCAAGGAGATGCCGATATGGCATTTGTAAAAGAAAACTTACTTGACCCATTTGAACGCGCAGAAAATGCAATAAGCTCTTACAGACAGCGCATTGGTAATGAATTCAAAATATTAAATAATGAATTCAAAAAAATAAATAAAACAGTAGATAAAGAGGCTGTAAGCAAACTAGATGAGTTAGGTTTTACACCAGACCAAGCGGTGCGCGTATGGATGTGGAATAAGCTTAAATATGATATTCCTGAGCTAAACGCGAGCGAAAGAAAAAAATTAGTTACAGCTGTTAACGCTAGCCCAAAATTAAAATCTATAGCAGAATCTATAATGGGTATTACACAAACTAAAAAAGCATATCCAGAGCCTGGAAAAGATTGGTACGCGGGTAATATTAAAACAGATTTATTAGAATTTACAAATAAAGAAGTTAGATCAAAATTTTTAGAGCCTTGGCAAAAAAACGTTGATGTTATATTTAGCAAAGAAAACTTAAACAAAATGCAAGCCGCATTAGGTAAAAATTACGTTGATAATTTAACTAAAATGCTTAAGCGTATGCAAACAGGGCAATCAAGACCTGAAAATATAAGCAAAGAAGCACAAGCAATGTTCGATTATATAAATGGCTCAGTAGGTGTTACAATGTTTTTAAACGCCCGATCTGCTTTGCTACAAACTATATCTTCTGTTAATTTTATAAATTGGAAAGATAATAATGTGTTTGCTGCAGGTAAAACATTGTCTGACCCGAAAAAATTTACTAAAACATTTATGGAGTTAATGAATTCAGATTTTCTTAAACAAAGAAGAGCTGGTCTTCAAATAAATGTAGAAGAAGCTGAAATTGCTAAAGCACTAGAAGTTAGTAAAAATAAAGCTAAAACATTATATCACAAACTAATAAAGTTTGGATTTAAACCAACGCAAATAGCAGATAGCTTTGCAATTGCAGCGGGTGGAACACCTTTTTATATAAACAGAACAAAAACGTATATAAAAGCAGGGTTTAGCGAAGCTGAAGCTAAGAAAAAAGCTTTTGATGATTTTAGAGCAATTGCTGAAGAAACACAACAGTCTTCACGACAAGATAGAGTATCAAATATACAAACAGGATTAACCGGTAGATTTGTATTTGCTTATAACAATACACCTTTCCAAATGACCAGGTTGCAGAAAAAAGCAGCTTTAGATTTAGTAAACGGAAGAGGGGATTTTAAAACAAATGTAAGTAAAATATTATATTATGGCGCTGTACAAAACGCTATATTTTATAGTTTACAACAGGCTCTATTCGCTACCATGTTTGAAGAAGAAGAAACAAAAAAAGCTACCGATAAACGAGTAGAAAGATTAGCAAATGGAATGTTTGACGGTTTCGTAAGAGGTACTGGTTTACCAGGGGCTTTAGCTGTAACTGCTAAAAATACAATAATAAAATATCAACAAGAATCTGAAAGAGGATACCAAGCAGATTATGGCAATGTAATGGGTGAAGCGTTATCCATATCGCCACCATTATCTACTAAGTATAAAAAAGGATATGGTTCTTTTAAAACTTTTAAATTTGCAGGAACTAAAAAGGGTAAAAAAGAACAAGAACAATATTCCCCATATGACCCTCTTAACCCTGTGAATATAGCTAGGGCAAAAATTGTTGAAGCAACAACAAATATTCCAGTTGCTAGAATGCTAAAGAAAACCGACAATTTAAAAACAGCTGTTACAGGCGAAGGCGCTCAGGATTGGCAAAGAATAGCTTTAGCATTTGGGTGGGACAAATGGTCTTTAGGTTTTTACGAATCGTTACCTAAACCAAAAACAAAAGCAGAAGAAATTGAAATGCTTAAAAAAATGAAGCCTGAAGATAGAGAACAATATCTTGAGGAAAAAGCAAAATCTAGATCTGAAGCAGCCGCAAAATCTGCAGCAACAAGAGCAAAAAATAGAAGAATATTAGATTCTTTAGAAACAAGTAAATATAAACCACAAAAAGTAAAACTATAATGGCAAAAGATGCATGTTATAAAAAAGTAAAAGCACGCTACCGTGTATTTCCATCTGCTTATGCAAGTGGGGCAATAGCTAAATGCCGTAAAGTCGGCGCTAAAAACTGGGGAAATAAATCTAAAAAGAAATAAACCGCGTAATCACATATAAATGGCAGTACGTAAAACAAAAAAAGGTG
>Ga0066825_10000310_pt1 | contig 15947 bp, 16 predicted proteins | sample ETNtaG_6_FD_65608 | JGI IMG/M metagenome (GOLD analysis project Ga0066825, IMG submission 65608) | Marine microbial and viral communities from oxygen minimum zone, Eastern Pacific Ocean - ETNP201306SV45 | ecosystem: Environmental > Aquatic > Marine > Oceanic | place: Pacific Ocean: Eastern...
GAGAAGGCTGATAAACGAAACACCGGGATCGTAGCTGCCACTGGAGCGGTCCACTAAAACGGCCAGTGCCTGCAAATCACCGCCGTGCTCGCGAACAATCTGGATGGTTTCATCCGCTCGTCCGCCACGTGTGACGACATCCTCTACGATCAGGATTTTTTCACGTGAGTCGATCTGGAATCCTCGTCGCAACACCAAGACGTCGTTTTCTTTTTCCACAAAAATAAATCGTACGCCCAATTGACGTGCGACTTCCTGGCCAATCACTAATCCGCCCATTGCTGGGGCCACCACCGTGGTAATACCGAGATCTCGCACCTTATTAGCAAGAGCGGCGCCGAGCTGTTCCACGACTGGCATTTTCTGGAGCGCCTGCGCGCATTGGAAGAATTCCCGGCTTCTTAGGCCGCTGCGTAAAATGAAATGGCCCTCTAAAAGGGCATTGTTTTGCCGAAATACATCCAGCACTTCCTCACGAATCATCAGGGATGCTAGCGGGGGGGGGCGGCTGGAGGCAATCGCAAGTCATTCACGGTTTCGACTCGATTTTCGCCCCTGTTTGGGTTTCTATCAACCGTGCCTCGGAGGGCCAAACTATTCATCGCGATCTTTTTATTGCCGGTTTACCTTGGTGTATTACGGGCTTTGGACGGGTTGTGGCGGGGGGTTGAATTTCAAGGCGTGGTCATAGTGCCACTAATCGCGGGGGTCGCCTGTATGGGGGGCCTATTTCGATGGTTGCCGCGGCCTATGTGGGTGTATGTATTGGGGCACGAATTTACCCATGCCTTGGCGACCATGGTCTGCGGCGGCCGCGTGAAGGGCATGAAAGTCACCGGCGAAGGCGGACATGTGTATGTCACTAAAGATAATTTCTTTGTCACGTTGGCCCCGTATTTTGTGCCATTATATGCCGTACTAGTGTTCGCGTTTTTTGCCTTGGGCCGGGTGTTTTTGGGATGGGATACGCCGTGGGCCTGGGGGATATTCCATTGGGCGTTAGGCTTGGCGTATTCGTTTCATGTGTTATTGACCGTGGAAATCCTCCGTACACGCCAGCCTGACATCACCTCGCAGGGCCGATGTTTTTCAGCGGTTATCATTTTATTGGGGAATACGTTAGTTCTGATGGCCGGTTGGTCGTTGGTAATGGGTGAGCCGGGCTTGTTTGAAGTGGGTCTGGAGATCGTCAGCGAAGTCGGCCGGACCTTTCAGGAAATGGGAGGTTTGGCCCAGCGGGGTGTGGCGGCCATCAATTCATCCTTGAAATAGCATCGCCCTTCATGCGAAATGCGTCGCAAGAAATGACACTGAGTGAAATTGTCCAGGCCGAGCATATCGTGCCGGACCTTCAATCTACAGATCGTTGGGAGGCGATCACCGAACTGATAGGCCAACTGGTAAGCAGTGGGGCAATCAAAGAAGAGCATCGCGAGGCCATTACCGAGGTCGTCAAGAAGCGCGAAAATTCCATGAGCACCGGTATTGGTTTTGGGATTGGGATCCCTCATGCTGCCACGGAATTGGTCGAGGATGTCGTCGGCGCATTGGGCCGCTCCAAGGCGGGCATTGATTTTGAGGCGCTGGACAATCAACCGGTGAATCTGGTGGTGCTGTTTCTTGTGCCGCAAGGTCAGTTTCAAAAACATCTTCATACATTGGCCAATATCGCCAAGCTGCTCCACAACCGCGAATTCCGAGACTCGCTGGATAACGCTGAAGACGCTGCCGCCATTCAGCAGATCATCAGTCAACCGACTGAGTAATCGCTGTGATCCAGGCCGAGATCGAACAGCGCCTTCAGGAAGCGACGCTGACACATTTGCCCGATGCGGATCGAGCCCGCCTTTTGGTGCGTCCCTGCGCTGACCCTCAGCATGGTGATTACCAAAGTAACGCGCTCATGGGATTGGCCAAGCAGCGGAAAATGAACCCGCGCAAACTCGCCGAACAGGTTGTACAATCATTGGATGTAGCTGATTGGTGTGAGCCTGTAGAAATTGCCGGCCCCGGTTTTCTGAATTTCCGCCTAAAACCAGATGCGCTTCAGGAGGCATTGCGTTCTGCTCTGAAATCGGATTGTCCGTTCGTCGATCCCGCGAAATCACCGCGCACTGTGGTGGTGGATTTCAGCTCACCCAATGTCGCCAAGCCGATGCATGTGGGGCATATCCGGTCGACCATTTTGGGTGACACGTTGGCGCGCGTACTTCGAATGCTGGGACATCGTGTCGTGACGGACAATCACATCGGCGATTGGGGGACGCAGTTTGGTATGTTGTTGCTCGGCTGGAAGACCGAACTGGATGAGGCTGCGCTGGAGCAGGATCCGATTGCTGAACTCGAACGACTCTATAAAACCATTAATGCCGATGAATCGCGTCGCGATGAGGCGCGGGCTGAACTGGTCAAACTGCAGGCGGGCGACGAGGAAAACCATGTGATCTGGAAACGCATGATCGCACTTTCACAAGAACAATTTGATCACGTGTATGGCCGGCTTGGGGTGACCTTCGACGAGACGTTGGGCGAGAGTTTTTATAACCCGCATTTATCAGGCCTGACCGAAGAACTGCAAGAGAAGGGCATTGCTGAGGAAAGTGAAGGGGCGATGGTGGTACGGTTCCCTGGTGATCAACAGTTGGCTGATAAGCCGGCTATTGTGCGGAAACGCGACGGGGCCGCGAACTACACAACCACGGATCTTGCCACACTGCGGTACCGCATGGAGACGTGGAGTCCTACGGAAATTGTCTACGTAACCGACGGCCGCCAGCAGCTTCATTTTCAGCAGCTCTTCAAGATCTTTGGTCGCTGGCAGGATTCGGCATCCGTGAAGCTGGAGCACGTTTGGTTTGGGTCCATTCTGGGCCCTGATGGGAAACCCTTTAAGACGCGGAGTGGCGATACGGTACGTTTGGCAGATTTGCTGAATGAAGCGGAGGAGCGCGCCTTCGCTCTAGTGAGCGAGAAGAACCGGGATCTTACTGAAGATGAACGGCGTGCGATTGCGCGTGTGGTGGGGTTGGGTGCCTTGAAGTATGCCGATCTCTCAAATAACCGACAGAGCGATTACATTTTTGACTGGGACAAAATGCTCGCGCTTCAAGGCAATACCGCGCCGTATCTTCAATATGCCTTCACACGAGTGCGCAGTATTTTCCGTAAAATGGATGCTCCGAATTTTGCGACTGTGGAGTTTCGGCTCAAGGCGCCTGAAGAATTGGCCCTAGCCAAGCACCTGATGAATTTCGGGCAAACCCTTGAAATGGTGGCGCAGGATTATCGTCCAAACTTTTTGTGTAACTATTTGTTCGAGCTGGCGGGGCATTTCAGCCGGTTCTATGAAGCCTGTCCGGTTTTGAAGGCGGAAGAAGCTGAGCGAAATAGTCGGTTGGCTATATGCGAATTAACAGCGCGTGTGCTCAGGTCCGGGTTGGATGCGCTGGGCATCGAGGTTACTGAAGTAATGTAAGGAGAAGCCGGAACAGGGCTCGCTCGTTCGGACAATGTTCTGCTTCTTTTCTCACCAACCCAAACCCCTCACCGTAGGCTGGGCCGTTCACGACGCAGGCGTCAGTTTGGTAGTTTTTCATTTGCTCCAAGCCTTTGTTAATCGCTTGCTTGGGCCTTCCAGACACTTCGTATTTCCAGCCGACAACAAGGGCATTGGGGTGCCATCGGCGTAACTGCCTGATGATTTTTAGGGTGGGTTTGAGCGTTAATGTAAGTTTTTCGGCGCTGGAGAATTTCCCCCGGCGCGGACGAGCAATGCTGAAATCAGACACTGCCGCCACGTGGAAGATGGCCTTAACTTTCAGTGCTTCTGCTTCTTTCATTTGCCGCTGCAGTGAGTGCGTAGTGTTGAAGCGGAGGACGCGCACCTTGCGGCTGCGTGGGTTGTGTTGGGCGGTTTCCGATAATAGCAACGTGACGCGATGGCCGGCCCGTTGCAGGGCATCGGCCAAGGCGCAGCCTAATCGGCCGGTGGAGTGGTTGGTTAACCGGCGCACTTCGTCGATCGGCTCATAGGTTGCGCCGGCAGTGACCAGGCAGTGCATGCGACAGAGTGGACAAGTCCACCGGTTCATTGCAAGCTCCGCGCGTGAGTAAAATCGTTGGTATTGATTTGGGGACTACGCATTCGGCTGTTGCCGTAGTTGAGGCGGGGATGCCAGGGATTCTTGCTGACGCTGAGGGGCGAAGGTTACTGCCTTCTATTGTTCATTTCCCAAAGCAAGGTGAACCTGTTGTGGGCGTTGCGGCCAAGCGCATCCAAACAGTGGAGCCGGAACGGACAGTTTCATCCGCCAAGCGTTTCATGGGGCGTTCGGAGGTCACGTTGGTGGACGGAGAAGCAGCTTCGCCTGTGGAGATTTCAGCATTGATCCTTAAAACGCTTCGAATCCAGGCAGGGGAAGCGCTGGGTGAGCCGGTGAACAGAGCGGTCATTACTGTGCCGGCCTATTTCAATGACGCCCAACGCCAGGCCACCAAACTGGCGGGGCAAGAAGCCGGCTGGGAGGTTGAGCGTATTATAAACGAACCGACGGCCGCGGCCTTGGCGTGTGGTCTGCAAGGTTCACCTGAAGGGGATAAGGTGGCGGTGTATGATTTGGGCGGCGGAACGTTTGACTTGTCGATTCTTGAGCTTCGTGAAGGAGTGTTTCAAGTATTGGCAACTCATGGCAACACGGCCTTGGGCGGAGACGATGTGGATACGGTCATTGCCGAATGGTTGGAGTCAAAAGCCGGCGGCGGATTGGGTGTTACGGCTAAGGCTCGAATCCGTGAAGCGGCCGAGCAGGCGAAAATTGCTTTGTCTAGTGCTGAAGAATACCGAATCCAACTTCCTTTTCTTAAACCGGATTTCAGCTTGGATTTAAATTTTAACCGAAATGATTTAGAATCCCTGGCTCGGCCGATTATCGAACAAACCAGAGCAAGCTGTCGGCAGGCTTTGTCGGATGCGGGCGTGAATGCGGCTGATTTATCGCAGGTGATCTTGGTGGGCGGACAAACGCGGATGCCGCTGGTTCGGCGACTGGTTTCGGAATGGTTTAAGTGCGCAGAATATGAGGAGGCACGAGGAGAGGTGCGATTGGGCGATTCCTTTCATTCGGCCGATGGGCCTGTGTTGAATACCGGAGTGAATCCTGATGAGGCCGTGGCGCTGGGGGCGTCTGTTCAGGGAGCAATTTTGTCCGGAGAAATGACGGCGACATTGTTACTGGATGTGACGCCATTGTCCTTGGGGGTGGAAACGTTTGGCGGGTTAATGAATGTGATTATTCCCCGCAATACTACTATCCCAGCCAAGGCGGGCGAGCTGTTTACCAATGCGGTAGATGGCCAACGAGCCATGCTGGTACACGTTCTTCAAGGGGAACGCGAGCGCGCGGCAGATAATTGGAGTTTAGGGAGATTTGAGGTGGATTTTGAATCTGCTCCACGCGGAGGAGCTCGGGTTGGGGTGCAATTTGAAATCGATGCGGACGGCATTTTGAGAGTCCTTGCCCGAGATACGGCAACTGGGCGTGAGAAGATCGTCCCCATACAATCGGCCGTGGATGTGAGTGATGACCGCGTGCAGGAGATGGTTGAGGAATCCGTGGATCATGCCTTTGAGGATATGGATGCGCGACGTTGGGTTGAGGCGGCTCTCAAGGCTCGCGAAGCGGCCAAGGCGGCGCGCGATGGGCTTACGATGTTTCAGGGTGAACTGGATGGCGCGCCGGCTATTGCCGAGGCCATCGCAGCGGTGGAGGATTTGCTGCAGTCCGCTGAAAATGACTTGGGAGATTTGCCGGCGCTTAAGGCTGCCGTCTCTCGATTAGATCAATTGACCTTACCGTTGGCGGATCTCATGATGGATCGCGCCATGGAGGCGATGCTGCGCAAACAAGGGGTGTTGGATTAATTCTCAGTAGCCGCGGAATCCAGATCTTCAAACGGCGTATTGAGGTTCTCTTCGTCCTCACTACGGGAATCGTCTTCGGGCGGTTCCTCCTCAAGATCTTTCAGCTTGGATTTCTCGTGAGGATTTTCCGCCCGTTGATTAGCCGGGAGCGGGTTGACAAGCGCGTCAATGCCGCGGCCGGCGAGACGCGGAGCGACATCTGATTTGCCCCAAGGCTTGAGGGAATCGATGAATCGCTTGACCGTGTCGAACCCAATATCCTTGTGGGCGTTTTCCCGGCCTCGGAAGCGAAGGTGAATTTTCACCTTCATTTCCTGACATAGGAAATTGGTGGCGTGCGCCAGTTTGAAATCAAAATCGTGCTGTTCGCAGCGGGGCCGGAGTTGGACCTCCTTGACCTTGCCGACGTTGGCGCTCTTTTTGTTTTCTTTTTTCTTCTTGGATTCCTCGTATTGGTATTTACCGAAATCACAAATACGGCAAACTGGCGGGCGCGCATTTGGTGAGATTTCAACCAGATCAAATCCGGCTCGCTTGGCCAGAGCCAGCGCTTTGTCGGTATTCATGACGCCCACCTGTTGGCCCTCGGCATCCACGACACGTACCTCTCGGACGCGGATGCGTTCGTTGACCCGGATGCGGGGTTCCCAGCGTCGTCCTCTGCCCTTACCACGCGGACGGCTCAAAGCAGTTCCTGAAGTTGTTGAATGGCCATATCTCAGTGCCGACGCATTGTGCGCGCGGCATGTCCGTATATGATGCGCAAAATTCCGCAGTGGCAAGGACAAATCTTTGACATACCCCGTGCTTTTTCATGGTCAACATGCCGGGCAATCGGTACGTTCCCGCCCCGGTCATGGCTACCTTGAAACCATTTGCCGCTCTGCGGCCTAAACCCGAGCTTGCGTCCCAGATCTGCGAGCTGCCTTACGACGTGATGAATAGCCTTGAGGCTCGCGTCCTTGCCGAAGGAAATCCTTACAGTTTTTTGCACGTCAGTAAGCCCGAGATCGATCTTGAGCCCGGTATTGATGTGTATTCAGAGGCGGTGTATGCGAAAGGGGCCGAAAACTTCCGATTACTTCAAGAGCAAGGCGCCCTCGTTCAGGATACTCAGCCTGGGTATTATTTGTATCGGCAGATCATGGATGGACATGCCCAGGTCGGTTTGGTGGCAGCAGCGTGTTGTGCAGAGTACGATGCGGATATTATCAAGAAACATGAGCTAACCCGGCCGGCAAAGGAGGACGATCGCGTTCGCCATATTGAGGCACTGAATTCTCAGACCGGGCCGGTATTTCTCACCTACCGGGCTAAACCCGAGGTGGATGCCTTCGTTGAGAGGGTGATCGCTTCGAAGCCCAATGTTGATTTCACAGCAGAAGACGGCGTGCAACATACGGCTTGGAATGTTTATGACGCCGATGACGTTGCCTTTTTGCAGACGCAATTTGAGGGCATTGATTTTCTTTATATTGCCGATGGCCATCACCGGAGTGCGGCGGCCTCTCGCGTGAATGCCTCCCGTTCGGGATCGGGTCAAAGTGGGTTTTTCCTGACGGTGACGTTCCCGCATAACCAAATGAAAATCCTAGCCTATAATAGAGTGGTGAAGGATTTAAACGGTTTAAACGCAGAAACATTTCTCGAACGTTTAGGGGTGATCTTTGAGATCAGCGAAGGCGGGGCTGGCGACTGCAGTGCCAAAAACGAACTGGGCTTTTACTTGGATGGCGTCTGGCGGCGCCTAGTGGTTAAATCGGAATTCGCCAAGGCCGATAACCCCATGGATGAACTGGATGTGGCCTTACTCCAGAACCATGTCTTGAGCCCCATGCTGGCGATTGATGATCCGCGCACCAGCAATCGGATTGGTTTCATTGGCGGCATCCGCGGTACGGCCGAATTGGAGCGGCTTGTGGACGGCGGCGACTATGCCTGCGCGTTTTCCATGTATCCCACCAGTATTGAGGATTTGATGGCGATTGCCGATGCCGGTGGTATTATGCCCCCGAAGAGCACATGGTTTGAGCCCAAGTTGCGCGACGCCATGTTTTGCCACATGATTTAATTTTACACGATGAAGATAGTACTCGCATATTCCGGTGGGCTAGACACTTCGGTGTTGCTTACGTGGCTGAAGGAAAAATACAACGCCGAAATGATCGCTTTTTGCGCCGACGTGGGGCAAGAGGAGGAGTTGCGGGGTTTGAATAAAAAGGCCAAGCGCACGGGGGCCTCCAAGATGTTCATTGACGATCTGCAGGAGGAATTCGCTGCGGATTTCATTTACCCCATGATGCAGGCCGGGGCGATCTATGAAGATCAATATTATCTCGGAACTAGTATTGCGCGACCGCTAATTGCCAAACGCATGGTGGAAATCGCCCGCAAGGAAAAGGCCCATGCGATTGCCCACGGCGCGACCGGTAAAGGAAATGATCAGGTGCGTTTTGAGCTGACAGCTGCGTCGTTGGCACCTGATATTGATATTATAGCCCCGTGGCGGATGTCGGAATTTCGCGAGCAGTTCCCCGGTCGCAAGGAGATGATTGACTATTGCCGAGCGCACAAGGTCGACGTCGAGGCAAGTGCCAGCAAACCATACTCGATGGATCGCAATTTGTTGCATATTTCTTACGAAGCCGGAATTCTTGAGGATACATGGTTTGATGCCTTCGCGCCTAAAAATAAGGGGATGTTCAAGCTTTCGGTGTCGCCCGAGGATGCGCCGGATAAACCGGAATATGTGAATCTCGAGTTCGACAAGGGTAATTGCATCGCCGTGAACGGCAAAGCCTTGAACCCGCTCGGAGTGATGCGGAAGCTCAATAAGTTGGGCGGAAAACATGGAATTGGCCGTGTGGATATTGTAGAGAACCGATTTGTAGGGATGAAGAGCCGCGGCGTATACGAAACGCCGGGTGGCACCATTTTACATTTCGGTCATCGACAGATGGAATCCATCACCATGGATCGCGAGGTAATGCACATTCGAGATTCGTTAATCCCGAAATATTCTGAGCTCGTGTACAACGGCTTCTGGTATGCGCCGGAACGTGAGGCGTTGCAGGCGTTGGTGAGTGAAACGCAGAAGACAGTTTCTGGCACGGTACGTTTAAAGTTATACAAGGGCGGTCTTTACACTGCGGGTCGTAAGTCAAAGCTGAGTCTGTACAATCCTGATATCGCAACAATGGAGGCAGACCCGACCGATGCGTACAATCAGGATGACGCCACCGGCTTTATTAATCTCAACGCGCTGCGCCTGAAGGTGCGCGCCAAAGTGCAGGGCGTTAAGACACGTGTGAAAAAGAGTTAACGTTCGGCGGGCAGTTTCACCTGCGCGTGAATGTTGGTGATGCCTGCCGTGCTGGCGGCATCTCGGACTCCCACGACTTCACCGAATGGAGCCTTTTCGTCGGCTTGAATATTCAGGTTTACCTGCGGGTTTGTTTTGACGCGTTCTCGCAGAAGTGTGCTCAATTCTGAAAGTGTCACCGTACGGTTGTTTAAGCGCAGATGTGGGGCTTCCTGTCTTATTTGAATCGTTAGGGGCTCATCGGTCTCCGTGATCGCGCTCCCTGCGCTGAGGGAGGCGGGGAGGTTTAAATTCAACGCTGGTACACGTTTCTTAAAAGTCGTGCTCACCACGAGAAAGATCAGCACCACCATCAAGACATCGATCAGCGACACGATGATCACGGAAGGCGCAGACCGTTTCTTGTTGGCGCGGAATTGCATGAGACAAACTAACCGTTGCGGCGGTATTGGCTGCGCAGGAACTCGTCACAAAGATTTTCCATTTCAATGGATAGTGTTTCGACCTTGCGGTTGAAATAACTCCAGCCAACCAGCGACGGGATGGCGACCACCAGGCCGAGCAGGGTGGCCTTGAGTGCAATACTGATACCCTCAGAGAATAGGGCGTATTGCTCACTGGAAGCCTCCACACCCATTCCTTGGAATAGGGTGATGAGCCCAAATATGGTGCCCACTAAACCGAGAAGTGGAGCTACGCCAGTTACGATTTCGAGTACGACGATTCCGCGTTCGAGCTTGGACACTTCAGCCCGAGCACGTGTTTGGATTAACTCGATGTTTTCTTCACGCGGTAAATGCAAATGGTCGATCGCACAACTCAGCAGGCGTCCGTAGGGAGAGGGTAGTTGGTTGCTGGTCGTGCGTAGGGCCAGTAACTCCTCTTGGGTTTGGCAGACGCTCTGAGCTTCTATTAAACGCCCCGGGATAACGGCTTCACGCCTCAGTGCAATGCTGCGTTCGACTATCAAAAACATGCTGATTAGCGAGGTTGCAATCAGTACACCGATAATGGTGGTTTTCATCGCGGATTGCGGGGGCTCTTGCGGCGTTGGGGTAGAATCCTCGGCGTAGAGCGGAGGGGGGGACAAGGAGGTGAAGAGAATTAGCAGGCAAACAGAAAACAACTTCATCGGATGAGATAATTGAAAGTAATACGGCAGCGTCGCGGACCGGGACCAAGCTGGGTGCGCATCTCGTTGCTCCAAGGCTCGAAGGGGGCCGGTTGCTCGATGGCTTCCCGGCAGAAAAATTGCAGGATGGAGGCGGCCCGAGTGTCGTGTATCTGGACATTATCAATACGGCCGTCGGAATGGAGGTTGAAATCCACCTTGACCGTGCTGGCAACCCAAGAACGATCCTTGATTTGTTTGCGCCACGCAATGCTGATTGCAGCGAAGAAACGGGCATCATAATCACCATAACCCGTCAGTCGCACATCCAGAGCGGGGGCACCGGTTCTAGAAGTGCCGGCGTCGTCCGTATTCATTTTACGACTACCAAGACCGGACTTGGCCTGTTGGAGTGACGGAGCTTTGGGTCCGTCCGGAAAGGTTGGGAGCAACCCGGCAGTTCCGTTGGGTTTTGTCGGTGCAGGTAAATGGTTATTGGGATCACTCACGGTCGCCTTTTGAAGGCCTTGATTCGAAGGGATTGCGGCTGGGGGCGGTGAGGTTGGAGTGGTCGGGTTAATGGGGGGCGGATTGATCTTGGTTCTAACGTGAAAGCTGGTGGCCGAAGCTGATGGTTTCGATGAGCTTGGTTTGCCGGCGTTAGGTTGCAATGTGGATTGCGGTTTGGTTTGCAGAGAGGTGGGGTTGGGCGTTCGGGTTGTGCCCGGAGGGGCGTTGTGTTCACCTTTTAGTTTGGGTTTGTTTTCCGGCGAGGCCACGGGTTCCGGTTGGGTGGCTTGGGAGTTTTTATTGGAATAAAACGGCGTTTCCTTTGAGGGGGGCTCCGGCGTTGCGGCTTCAGGAGGGACCGGGACAAAGATGTTTGGTATTGTGGGGCGCTTCAGGGGTTCAGGAGTCGGTGGGGTTTGACTAAGATCGAGGGTGATCAGTTGATAGTCTTTTTTGGGGGGCTCAGTAAAAGAAGCTGTTTTCAGCCAATCACCCCAGAGCACGCCGGCTGCGACGGTGGCATGGATCGCCAGCGTCGCGATCAATGCGGCCGTGATGGCATGCGATTGATGTTCCTGCTGGGGATTCATGGATTGAGATTCTGGTAGTGTCCGGTCGGCGGCAATGCTTATTTGTTAAGACTGCTCCCAACCTTTGGGTGTGTTCGAAAATATACTTAATAATGGGGCCGAGGTCGAGATTGGATTGAATGGTCGGCCGCTTTCGGGTAAGGGCTGGGTATGGACGATGCGTCGCATGGATTGCGAGTTAATGTGGATCAGCTGGTGTATCAGGAAGGGGTGCTCACCCCGCCGGATACGCCACATTGCTTTGCGTATTACATTACTATTTTGAATGAAGGAGAGGAAACAATCACCGTGCGCGGGCGTAAATGGGTGGTGACAGAAAGCAATGGGGAAGTGATTGCAGTCGAGGGGGATGGCGTGGTTGGAGCGTTCCCAGTCCTCGGGCCGGGCGAGCATTTTAGCTATAATAGCTACCACATGATCAAATCCACCCGTGCCATTGCACAGGGGAGTTACCTAGGGCTAACGGACAGTGGCGAGCCGGTGGTGGTCCGCATTCCGAGCTTTGAATTGGTTGCCCCGGATGCGGGAGAGGTGGGGTATTGCTAGGAACTCTAGCGCGGGCGAAAGATAATACGCGCCTTGGAAAGATCGTAGGGAGACATCTCCACCTTCACCTTGTCGCCTTCAGCAATCCGAATCCAGTTTTTGCGCATCTTGCCGGAAATATGTGCCAACACTTCATGTCCGTTGGGCAGCTTTACCTTGAACATGGTGCCGGGCATCACTTGCGAAATGACACCTTCCAATTGTATGGGCTCTTCTTTTGCCATCAGGAAAGGGCGCACCTTGACCGCGCGGTTAAGGGTTGGCAAGTGCAAAGGGGGCAAAAAAGGCCCCTTTTTTGGGGCCTGTGAATGACGAGAGTGTTATGGATTATTCGGCCAGCAGTTTCTCCACCTTGGCGTCGAGCCCGCTGCGGGCTTTCATGTCAACCAGATTGCCGTCCTTGTTCACTAGCCACATGGCGGGGATGCCTTGGATGCCGTACATGACGGCAAATTCATTTTTCCAGCCTAGGCCATCAAAATGTTGTGGCCAAGGCATGCCATTCTCCTTCACGAAATCAGTGAGCTTGTCTTTGGATTGATCGAGTGAAATGCCAACGATTTCAAATCCCTTTTCGTGATACTTGGCGTAGGTTTTTTTTACGTTGGGCAATTCGGCAATACAGGGACCGCACCAAGTGGCCCAAAAATCGATCAAAACGACTTTGCCTTTGAGCTTAGCCAGATCGACTTGGCGACCGTCTACGGCCTTGAAAGCCATTTTTACTGGGTTTCCTAAGGCATCCATTTTCTTCAGTTTTCCAGCTGCTGCGCTAGCCATTTGGGCCGGGCCATTTTTCATGACGCGTTTAAGGAAATCTTTGGCCTTTTCGGGTTCCGCGGAATCAGCCATGCGCATTAATACGGCGTTGGCACCCTCATCCTTTGGGTCTTTCTTGAGGATTGCGAGGATACCTTTCTCTGCCTTTTCAGCTAGCGTTTTGGCGAGCTTTCCGTCTTCTATCAGAGTGCTGGCTTCGGACAACATCATTAGCGGCCGGCTGTCAGATGGAAATTCCTTGGCCAATTCTTGTGCGCCTTTGGCGTACTCTTGAAAAGCCTTGGTTCGGTCTTCTGCAATGAGGCCGCGGACTTTGCCGATGAGTTCCTTGGCTGCATCGGCGAATTCCCGCTTCGCTGGCTTGTCTTCGGCGCGTAGGGAAGCTGTGAGGGTAAACGCAGCAATCAGTGAAAGCTGCACAATGTAGTGAAGTGTATTCTTCATAAAAACCTTGGGTTCCGGTCAGCCTAAGATGTTTTGATGCGTTGGCGAGTTATTTCGCCTGTTAAACTAACCCAAATCCTTTAATGTTTTAAGGCCATCGCCCTTCAGGTGAAAGGTTTGCGTTGGGAACGCAAACTCCAGATCCATCTCGGTGAGTTTATCCATAATTTTGAGATTCACGCGTTCGCGAGTCTCCAAGTATTCCTTCCACACTGTGCTTGTGCTGAAATAATACAGGAAAACATCGAGGGAACTCGGACCGAAGTCCGTGAACTGCACCAGTTTGTAATCCTGATCCACGCCTTCATCTTCGGTGAGGATGGTTTCAATGGCCTTGAGGGCTTCGCGCATTTGGTCGGGCGTGGTGTCGTACGTGAGGCCAAGTGTCATCTTGATGCGACGCTTGGGCATGCGGGACCAGTTTTTAATGGTTTCGCTGGCCAATTTACCATTAGGGACGGTCATTAATGTCTTGTCGAACATCCGTATTTTCGTGGAGCGAAAACCGATTTCCTCAACATCCCCATCTATGGAGCCGCCTACTGTAATCCAATCCCCCACTTTGTAGGGGCGATCGGTTAGGATATTGACCGTCCCTACGAGGTTGGCCACCGAATCCTGCGAGCCCATTGAAAAAGCCAGGCCAAGCACGCCGCCCAGAGCGACCAGGCCGGTGATGTTTACGCCGATGGTGGCTAGGACGGTGAGCGTTCCAATAATAACTACCACAATTCGCAATGCCCTCCGAATGAGCGGCGTGAATTGGCCGCGCAACCCTTCATCGGCCTTGGCGAGCAATTCATCCAGATAATGCGCGGCCACATCCACGAGACGGTACACCAGCCAAATGATCGTGAAACCAAGGAAGATGGTGTAGCTCTTGCCGATTAGCTCGGTCGGGAAACGTTCGACATTAAAGATAAGAAGAAACGCCGCCAAATGCACCGCCCCGATCATGACAAAGGTGTTTATGGGCTTGATGATGGCATCAAATAATTTGTCGTCCCATTCCGCTTCGGTTTTTTGCACAAAATTTTCAATGCGCTTCTGGAGGAAGCTAAGGGCGATGCGCTTAATAATTAGGCCGGCTAAGATGGCAATGAAAGCAGCCACCAGTTGCCAGGATAAAATACCGATCCCCAGAACGTCTTGCCCGAGATATTGTTGAAACGTTTGGACGGCAGCGGAATCTTCTAGTTTCCGGGCGAGCGCTTCGGTCTTTTGTTTGGCGGCGTTGTTGGTGCTTACCTCGATCGGCGGTGGATCCGCAGCTAATGCGTTATTGGTGGTGCCAAAACAAAACAGCAGGGCGCTTAGGACTAGGACGGGCCAATGTTGCATGCGGTAAAATTGAGCAGCCGACTAGGCGGGGTCAAGCCTATCCGACTGTGGGTATGAGGATCCACTTGGCTAGGGCCAAGAGGAAGAAGAAACCGGCGACATCGGTGACTGTGGTGATCAGGATGCTTGAGGCCAGCGCTGGGTCCAGTCTAAAGAATTTCAAAGCAAACGGAATCAGGACGCCAAACAGCGCCGCGGCGATGAGGTTGAGGATCATCGCCAAACCAACCACCAAGCCCAGTTTCCAGCCAAGGCGGCCATCAAACAGCCCGCCAACGAGATAACCGATAACGCCGACAATCAGGCCGATAATTAATCCGATCAGGATACTCAGGAGAATCTCTTTGAAGAGTGCCTTGCGGCCATCGCCTGGGGAAAGCTCACCGAGGGCCATGTCGCGGATGATCACAGTGACCGTTTGCATGCCGGCATTGCCGCCTTGACCGGCGATGATCGGCAGGAAAATTGCCAGTACCGCAAATGTTTCAATTGTATTTTCAAAAATCCCGACCACCGCGCCGGCAAAGCAGGCGGTAATCAGGTTGATGCACAGCCAGGGAAGGCGTTTTCCAAATGATTGTTTCCACGGGGTGAGAGCACGTTCTTCACCGGAGAGGCCAACCATCTTCTGCATGTCCTCCGTTTGCTCTTCAATGGCGACTGACAATGCGTCGTCACTCCGGATGACGCCCACTAACCGGCCTTCTTCGTCAAGCACAGGCAGGCCAAGGAAGTGGTATTTTTCAAAGCGGCGAACGACTTCCTCCTGATCGTCGGTTGCGCGCACGTACTTGACATCACGGTTCATTACATCTGCGGTTTTCACTTCGTCATCGGAAAAAATGAGATCGCGGATGGAGACGATGCCGACGAGTTTTTCGTCTTTGTCGGTGACGTACAGGTAATTGATGTCTGTAGGTGCTTGTTCCCTATGTTTGCGACGGATGCGACGAAGACCATCTCCCACGGTGTGGTGGGATCGCAGCGTCACAAACCGGTCGTTCATGATGCCGCCGGCCGTGTCTTCGGGGTATTTTAGGAGATCGCGCGCGGCCTGAGCTTCCTCCTTGCCCATCTTGCGAAGCAGTCGTGCCCGGTCGACCTCGGGGATTTCGCCCAGCACGTCCGCGGCCTCTTCCGCGTACATTTTATTGAGAAGGGGAACGAGCTTGGACTGGGGGAATTCCTCCAGCAAACCGGCAATCCACTCATCCTCAAGCTCCGCCAGGGCGGCGGAGGCGGCATCGACGGGGAGCTCTGTGAGGATGTGGCGTGCTTCCTCGGTCTGCATGCGTTGCAGGCGATCGGCCAGATCGGCCGGGTGCATCGCCTTAAACTCGTCCAGATAGATGGGGGTTGTCTCCGCCATGGTTGCCTCCGCAG
>Ga0066825_10000311_pt1 | contig 15940 bp, 14 predicted proteins | sample ETNtaG_6_FD_65608 | JGI IMG/M metagenome (GOLD analysis project Ga0066825, IMG submission 65608) | Marine microbial and viral communities from oxygen minimum zone, Eastern Pacific Ocean - ETNP201306SV45 | ecosystem: Environmental > Aquatic > Marine > Oceanic | place: Pacific Ocean: Eastern...
AAGTGTTTTATAACAAAATTAGAATACACTCTGCTAATGATTATTTAGCACCAGCGGAATTTGAACTAAAACACAACTTTGCTTGAAAAAAGATGTACGTTAAAACATTGACACATCAGAGATTTAAAAAAAGCACGTAAAAGAACAAAAGAAAAGAAAACGAAAACGAGAACTAATACTAGCCCCACACCAGAATCCGAAACTGATAATGATGCACCTTCAATTAGTTCAAACTCTTCTTCCTTACATCAACCTCATAATAATAAAGAAACACGATTCAAAAGAAAAAATGCTAGCAGAAAACAAAGAGCATTAAGACGAAAAAAACATCTAAATTATAGTAGACGAGCTGGAGTAGGAGGTGGATTACCCACTATCAATTCAGATAGTGGTATTTATAACCAGGATAATACAGGATCATTAGCTGATACCGACAACTCAGATACCCAAACAAGGAAACCTAGGAAAGAACCTTCTAGAAGCATGAGAATGACTAGTAAAGGAGCTGGAGCAGGTGGACTATCCTCTAGTGATTTAGAAAGTGATACTAATCAATACATTAAACTTCAAAAACAGCTCAGGAGATTAAAACACAAAAATCACAAATTAAAAGATGAATTATCACGAAAGAATAATACTAAAGAATCTAATAAATTATTAAAAAAATTTAGATCCCAAGAGGCTCAAATAAAAAAATTACAAAAACAAATTTCTAAAAACTCACCCCATAGAGGTACTTCTTCTAGCTCATCTGAAAGCGCATATAACTACGGTATAAGTGATACCGGACTTCACTATCCTACCCCTCATTATAAATATAACACTTCTATGCAATCAGGGTTAAGGAGATATAGTAATAGTGGTACTAATATTTATCATGAATTTGACGGATATACGCCCATGCATATTACTCATAATTATAATACTAACCCTAATTACAGAATAACTTATGCTACACCAAATAAACGTAGTATAGGAACTAGCACTAGAGCCGTAACCAACAAAGCTACCAATACAGATAATAATATTGGTAAAGCCACCTCAATATATAGCCTATATCCACCTACTAACAATCAACCGCTAAAATATAAACAAAAAAATCAAAACTCATCTGGCCCAGCAAAGAAAAAAATAACTTTACGTATAAAAACTCCGAAATTAAATGATGATGACAATCAAAAAACTGTTAGGATTTATAAAAAAGATACAGAGAACAAAAGAGAAAAAAGATTCTCTTTAGCTGGAGTTTTGTGCACTATATTAGCTGTTTCTTCAATTTTATTATTTGGGATAGGAGTAGGAACAAAAACTAGCGAACTAATTGGAATATTTGCTGTTACCGGCATAATGTCTGGAACTGCTCTAATATTTCTCAATAAAAGAGAAAAAGATAACCCCAAATATGCTGACCGTGCTTCTCATCTAGCAAGTACAGAAACAGACAAATCAGAACAAAATATATCAAAAAAAGAATCCAAATCTACTGACCATCAAACCCAATGGGCATCGGACATATTGGAATCAAGAGAAAAAAATAATTTGGCATCCTTACCAAATTATTAGAAATTACAGGAGGTAAATCTCATATCTACCTTATACCTTTAACCTCCTGTAACCTTTTTACCCCTTATCCTGACATTCTTTAATCAAAGAATGTCAGGATACTTAAAAAAAATATAAACCCATAATTTCAATTAGCCCCAAACCAACCTTCTACAACCTCCCAACAACCCTCTCTAACGTGTCCAGCTTCAAGCTGGATATAGTGCCATTATAGAAATTATTTAGAGAATCTAGATTCTGTTTTAAGGTTACATCATCATTATTAATATCATTAACAACCAACTGATTCACCTTAATATTATCTCTTTCTAATACTTTTAATGCTGACAAGGTGTGACTTAAAGTACCTAAATAATTTCCTGCCACCAATATCACACTAATATTTAAATCTTTAATCAAATCCAATATCAACTTATCTTTATTAAGAGGAACCATAATCCCCCCAACCCCTTCAATAAAAGCATAGTCATTACTATCTGCCAAAAATTTTTTACAATATGCTAGCAACCAGTCATAATCTACATATGGCAAATTATCATATCTTGCAGCAATATCTGGAGATGCAGGGTAAGGAAAGGAAAATGGCGAAACCTCTTCTAGATTTTTTTTATTTAAAGTTAAACCCAATGATTCCAATATTTTCACATTATCAGCATCTAAATCATAATCCTTTCTATTAATATCAAATCCAGAAATAACAGGTTTGATAGCCCTAACTTTATCTCCCCTATTTCTCAAATATTTAATCATTTCGCAGCACAAATAAGTCTTACCTATTTCAGTGCCAGTCGCCGTAATAAAATACTTCATTGTTTTGTTAAGTTCGGTTGGCAAAGTTAAACATGTTATAGACCTACCATCAATTAAGACCCAGAATGAATCATTCCAATTCACCTAATAATATGATCTAATGCTTAATATTTACTTTACTTTCATGTTCTGCAACTTGAAGCTCCATGATATTTTGGAACACTTTCGATATATCAGTTAGATTCTTTGCTCTAATTAATTGTTCCTGATTATTAGTATCATAACTTATTTTACTAGCTAATAATGAAAGCATTTGAGTATCAGAAATTTCCTGTATACCAGAAAAATCTGGAATATCGGATTCTTTATATATATTTAAATAATCATACACTAAATCATTTAAATCATTCCTATTATTAATTTTCTGGCTAACTAAATCCAAATCATCTAAGAAGTCAAACCATATAGGAGTTACAGTATTATTCATATGATTTGATGATGTAAGAATATCTATATGAAACCTACATACACCAACTACAGTAACCACATAATAACCATCACTGTGCTCATTAAAAGACACTATTTTTCCTGCACAACCTATATCTGAAATAAATTTCTTATTATAAGTAGGAATAATAGCAACTATCCTTTGCGGGTCTTGTAAAACCTTGTCAATTAGATTCAAATGCCTTGGTTCGCTAATAGTAATAGTTTGTTCTCCTGTAGGAAGTAATAAAAGATTATCCATATCAAGATAAATCAAATCTCCTGGAAGGTTAGACTTTTTAAATGAAAAATCCTTAAATATTTTATTATTATTTTTTTTACTTATCTTCATTCTCCAACTAATATTTCTTTATTCCAGAGCTAAGCCCTTTCCTATATTCTATTCGTAATTTGCCTATTGCCTACCAGTATATAGTAAATGGTCGAAAATCCAACCATTAATGACACAACAAAATTCCATCCTGATAGAGATAGTATAAATTTAAAATTATTTACCTCACAAGGAACATTTATTTTACCTACAATAAGAGACTTAAGCTCTCCAACCGAATTATAATTATTATCCTGGCTCACACAATTTAAAAAATTCTCAAAATACCCATATTCTATCCCCATATGATAAAAACTAATTGCCCCGTTAATAAAAAATAATATAACGCATCCCCATAAATATATTTTAGTATAGCGCTGATTTTTGAGAATCAAATGAACTATTCCTAACACTATAATGATGTAATAAGGAATACGCTGATAATAACATAAGCGGCAGGGTAAAATTCCAAATATGAATTGTAATATTAATGCAGAAACAATTGCTATGATAGAAAATAACAACAATAAATCGGGATAATATCTTCTAACTAATTGGCACAAATTAAGAATGGATTTAGACATCATAATATATTATCACCAATTATTAATTATTCTCTACTGACCGCTCTTATCAGAAAATTAACACTATTTATTTCACTTAGTAATTTTCCTTGCCGATATTTCTTATTATATAATACATACGTAGGAACCGCATATCGATCGAAACTAGCCAAATAATTTCTAATCTTTATATCAGGGCTAGTATAATCAGCTTTCACCATTACAATATCATTTTTCTCAAAACTATCTCTTAATTTTTTTGAATTTAGGATAAACAGCTCATTTGCCTTACAGGTAATACACCAATCTGCTGTAACATTTACAAATACTCCTTGATGAGTCTGTAATAACTCTGCAATTTCTACTGAATGAAAATCCACCCAATTATCATTCTTATTATTAGTAATATAAGAATCTTTAAATGAATGAATCACAAACACACATAACAAAATATTAATCACAAGCAATAATCTATAAAAAACAGGACCTATAAAAGGAATAATCTGTTTATGCAACTTAATCATCTTAAACAAGATAACTATTTCCATAAAAAATATAGAGACACCAAATACTCCAATTTGGCCATATATAACCTTCAATAACCATAATGCCGTTATAATTAAAAATATTGCCATTAACTCCTTCAATTTTTCCATCCATTTTCCAGGTTTAGGTAGAAGATAAAGTAGTTTTGGAGCAATAATCAATAATATATAAGGTACCGAAAGACCTATACCAATTGATATAAAAATTAGAAAGACATTTAAATAATTAGTAGTTAAAGCAAAACTAATTACAGGACCCAAGAAAGGAGCAGAACAAGGTGTAGCTAACAAAGTAGCAAGCACTCCAGTAAAGAAATGATGTAATATAAAATTATTATCTTTACCTAAATTATCGAGCCTTTTAATTATAAAGTTAGGAACATTAATACTAACATATCCCATAATACTAGATGCAAAGACAATCAATATTATCACCAGAAAACCAATAAATAATGGCTCTTGAAAATGCAGTCCCCAGCCTAGATTATAACCTAGTAACTTTAATAACATAACTAAGATAGATAATAATATAAAAGTAAAAATAATACCCGCAATCGTGCTAAGTGATGAAATAACAACTACCCTCCTATCTTTTGTTCTTTTTTCTAAAAACGACACAACCTTAAGAAGTAACACCGGCAACACACAAGGCATAAAATTAAGTATAAATCCGGCTATTACCGCAGCAAATAAAATAGAAATTAAAACCACGTTAATCTCCCTATATTCATTTATCATAGATACATTCTCTTCAGAAAAATAACCTTTTTCTATATCAAATGTAAGGACCTCATTAACCGCAATACAAATATCCTTACATAAGGCAAAATTGATTAGAATGTCAGAACTAATATTTTTTTCCCGATTTAGAGGAACTAACTGCACCGGAAATATAACCTCCCCTTCGTACCCATAAGTTACAAATTTATCATATTCTACAAATCTTTTAGCCTTCGGAAAAGACACCCCAAAATCCTTTAAATTTCTAGAATTATCAACATTAAAACTTGTTGGGAAGCCAACTTCTTGCTCTTGATTATTATATATTTTCCACCCTTTTTCTAGAGAAAATCTCACACCTAATAATGAATTATTATGGTAACTACCCTTGATAACATCCACAGAAACATAATTCTTATAATCCCACTGATCGGCAAATACATGGTTAGAATATAAAACCAAACCTAGGATATAATATATAAAAAGTAACTTCTTCATTTAATATCAATTTTCAAAATATCTAATCTCTCCAAAATGCAGCAGAAAATAATACAAAAATAGTGAATATTTCTAATCGGCCAATTAACATACCAATACTAATTACCCATTTTGCAAAATCACTTACAGTACTGTAATTACCAGCTGGCCCAATAATATTTCCAAGACCAGGCCCCACATTCGCAATCGTAGCAGCTGCTCCACTTAGGGAAGTCATAAAATCTAAACCCGTAAAACTTAATAAAATAGCTATAATAAAAAAGCAAAAACAGAATATTAAGAAAAACCCCATCACAGCCGTTCCAACAGCATCAGACAAACTCTGATTATTATACTGTACCCTATATACTCCATGCGGCTGAATTAAACGAAAAATCTGATATTTAGCAGTAGCATATAAAATCTGAAATCTAAAAATCTTTATTCCTCCAGATGTAGACCCAGTACAACCACCTATGACACTAATTAAAAATAGTAACGTTAATATAGGCTCTCCCCATAGGCTGTAATCGGTAGACGAATACCCTGTGGTTGTAATGATCGCAATTACATTAAATGAAGCAACTCGGAGTGCACGCTCAAATGTCATAGAAAATGAACTCATTAACCATATTACCGTAATCGTAATTAAGATCAGCAATACCAAAAAGAAAAAATATACCTGTTGATCATTCTGAATTGCCTTCCATTTCCCCTGAAACAATTTAATATGTATCGGGAATGGAATAGCTCCCAAAGTAATAAAAAACATGATGATCAACTCTATTGTAAGATCATTAAAATAAGCTATAGATAAATCATGAGTAGAAAATCCCCCTGTTGAAACAGATGTCATAGCGTGCAATATCGCATCAAACAAACTCATGCCTGCAAGATAAAGAGCTACCGAACAAATTATCGTAAGCGATAAATAGATCAATCCTATCGCTATGGATAACTGTTTTGCTCTTGGCATAATTTTATGACTTTTATCGGAAGACTCAGTTTTAAAAAGCTGCATTCCACCAATTCTTAAAAACGGTAATACAGCTATAGCCATCACAATAATTCCTATTCCACCTACCCATTCTAAAAATGATCTCCACACTAAAATTCCTGGCGGAGTATTATCTAAATTAGTAATAATAGTAGCGCCCGTAGTCGTAAGCGATGACATAGACTCAAAAAATGAATCTACATAGCTTAAATTTAGCTCTGAGAAATAAATTGGTAGAGATGCAAAAAAGACCAATGTTATCCAGCTACATGTAGTCAAAATAAACGCTTCTCTTATCGATATATCCTTTAAATTCGACTCTCTACATGTAATTGCTAAACTAACTCCTATAAATAATGTAAAAAACTCTGAAACTAAAAACGCCTCCCAATCCTTATTATGATGAAACAAGTCTACTATGAGGGGAATATTCATCGCTAGCCCCAAAATAGTTAAAAAATATCCTATAATCAGTAGAATAACTCTAACTCTAATCATTTACTTCACAAATTTTCGTAAATTAGCAATATTAGCCAATAGTAATTTTACTTTTTAATTATACAACCTTTAAATTGGTGGAGATGATATCAAGATACAAACTATGAACTTATTACAAGTAGAAAATAAGATAAAACCTCGTACCATTTACCGGTTTTACAGAAGATCAAAAACAAAAAAAGCGGAAAGATTGGGATCTTTCCGCTAACTTAGGGTGGGATATGAGAACTATTTAGTATTATAAACCCCATTTAAAATAATATGCAACCACTTTTTATAAATATTATCACAAAATTAAATTACAGATTTCATAATTATATCTTTTATTGGGGAAAAACTCTTACGGTGATGCTCTGAAATCCCATATTTAAAAATAGCTTCCACATGATCTTTTGTACCATATCCAGCATTACTACTCCACTTATAATATGGAAACTCTTCACCTAACTGTGTCATAATTTTATCCCTAATAACTTTTGCTATCACCGAAGCAGCAGCTATAGAGCAAGATTTACTATCTCCCTTAATTATATTTTGCTCAGAAAATTTATTATCTAGCATTTTATGTTTTCCATCCACCAATACCTTACCCACACTAATCCGATCTGAAATTTTATTTACCGATTCAATCATAGCTTTCTTTGTTGCATTAAAAATATTGATTTGATCAATAATATTATTTGAGACCACCGAATAATCATAAATAACCTCTTCACAATTTATAATCTCATCAAACAATAGATTCCTCCTTTTAAGAGACAATTTCTTAGAATCATCAAGCATATAAATAAAATCTAAATCCTGCCTCAAAAAAACTACTGCAGCAGCCACAACGGGACCGGCAAGCGGGCCTCTTCCGACCTCATCGACTCCTACAACTCCTTCCTCAAATTGATTCTCTATAAAAAAGTCTGGCATAATATTTCTAGTCATTAAACTTTTGATTAAACTCTCATTATATGGTATAATGTATCTGTTATCAATGATAGGTTATATCTAAATTATTATGAAAATCTTTCTATTTCCACTAATTATCTTTATAATTTCTAGCTGTAGTAGCACTACCAGGCTAGCAAAAGAAACAGATTATATCTATGGAGACGATTTTTTTACCGCACTTGCATCAGGCTACAATCAATTATCACAGCAAGAGAAAAAAGAGTATGACTGGACTGATGCAGATGAATTCGCTAAAAAAGGCCTAGCAGCTCTAAATAAAAAATATACAGCACCAGAAAACCCCTTATTACGAGAAATTCCAGATAATTTTGTTTTAGATGAATTAGTAGTTGCAAGAAATAAAATGATACAAATATTTAAAGATAATACTAAATTTTTATTCCCCCTAAAATCAGCAAGATTACAGATTCTATATGATTATTGGGTAGAGCAAGCAGAAGAAAATTGGCAAGATAAAGATATTGTAAGATTTAGAACAGAGTTTTGGGACACTTATAGAGCACTGGAAGCATCAAAGAGGCTCGCAGCCCTAAAATACAAAAATAAACGTCCTGACCAAGGAAATTATTACACCATCAATTTCGATTTTAACAAAAGCAACATTGATAAAACAGCCGATGCTACATTAAATCAAATTGCACATTTACTAACAATTTTAGATCAATATTCAATAGTCTTAGAAGGGCATACAGACCTGTCAGGAAAAGAAGGGTACAACTACATCTTATCAGAAAAAAGAGTAAAATCTGTAAAAAACGCACTAATTCAAAAAGGAGTCCCTAAAGAAGCATTTATTAGAGAAAAAGCCTACAGTTCAAAAAAGCCTAAAATAACTAAAAATGCAGGAGGGTATACAGATAGACAAAATCGAAGAGTAGAAATATATATAATTACAAGAAGATTAAAGAAAAAATAATATATATCTGCAAGATCAATATCAAAATTCAATTATAAGTTGCATTATTGCAAAATATGCCATAATATTAAGATATATAGTTATTTAATACTAAGGTGGCATTTGTCCTATGACCAACTTAACCAAACTCACTAGAAAAAGCCCTGTTAAAGGCTCAGAAAACGTAATTTACCTGCATGATGCAGATCAATTCTCCCTCGATAACTTATCATCAAACCTGACATTATCAGAGGAAAGGTCAAAAGCCCTGTCATCTTTATATAAAAACAACGAAACTCTTCAAAAGAAATCTACAAAGTTGGTAAAGGAGTTAAATGAAGAAAAATATATGACACATTTACAATCAGAGTTTGTTTCTCTTGTGTCACATGAATTTCGTAACCCTCTATCCATAATCAAAGCCACAGCAGATGTTTTAAAAAGATTGTATAAAGGCAACAAAAACCCGGATACTTTACTCAATCAGATAAACAAAATTGATAAAGCCGTCCTGCGCATGAACAAACTAATTGAATCCACTTTAAATTTATCAAGATTAGAAAGTGGAAAAATAGAATTCACTCCTACAGATTTCTGCTTAAAAGAATTAATTAGCGAAGTAGTAGATAGGTACACAGATGTAGATTCTGATGTAAAATTTAACTTAAAAATAAACACTAAAAAGAAGCTATTCAATGGGGATAGAAATTTAATAGACCAAATTCTAACCAACCTAATTACTAACTCTATCAAATATTCAAACAAATCCCCCACTATTTTAATAAAATGTAATATTGAAACAGACTATTTTGCAATCTCTGTAAAAGATAACGGCCTAGGAATATCAGAAGACGATCTAAAAAAACTATTTATAAAATATTTTCGTTCTAAAAAAACTATAGGAACTGCTGGAACAGGTATAGGTCTTTATCTAGTAAAACAATTTGTAGCCTTACATCACGGGAAAATTACTGTTAAATCAGAGCTCAGTAAAGGCTCTGAATTCATAATTTACTTACCAACTTAACTTTGAGGTCATTATGGGTGTGAAATCGACTAAAGCAAAAATACTATGTGTTGAGGATGAAACAGATTTAAGAGAGAATATTTCAGTTATATTAAAAGATGAAGGATATGATATAATAGAAGCTGAAAATGGTAAAGAAGCATACGAAAAATTTGCAATTTATAAGCCAAATTTAGTATTATGCGATATAAATATGCCTATTATGAATGGCTACGAATTACTACAAAAGATACATCATGAGAACTCTTCTGATCTTAGCACCACACCTTTCATATTTCTTACTGCCCTAGGACAAAAACATAACTATTTAAAAGGCCTAAAATTAGGAGCCGATGAATATATAGTCAAACCTATAGATTTTGATATTTTGTTATCTACAATAAAAGCAAAACTAGAAAAAGCTATTGAACAAAAAAGCGCAGCCAATGATAAATTAATTCAGCTATGCGGACAAATATCAAACCTAATACCCAAAGAAATACAAGAACCTTTACAAAATATCATAACCCTTTCTGTTACTCTAAAACGAGAAGCAAATAACCTAGAATTAGACAAAAGACATATAGACTATATTAGTAAAATATACCTATCATCACTAAAGCTTAATGCTCAAATTATTAAAGCATTTGATAAAGGTAAAATTATTCATATGGTAAATAATTTAGATACTTATGTGCCAGTAAACAAATTAGTCTCTCAAATAAGATCAGGCACAAAAGATCAAGAAATTACATTTAACATTCAAGAAGAGTTACCACAATTAGCAATAAAGTCTGACTGTTTTGTTCCTGCAATAATCAATTATTTGAAACAGCATGAAGTGGCAAAATCAAAAAATTTAAAAATCGATATATTCCAAGACTACTTAAACAATCTGATCTTTGCTATATCTGGAAACACCCTCCTACCGATCTTTTCTGAGGAGTTAGAACACACAGTAAATGATTTTAACGGAGAATTTCATATACAAGATAATGATGGAATTACATATCACATTATCACATTTCCTAATTTCTTGCTAAAATAAGAACACTAGAGAGCCAAAGTTGATAAGTTGATGAAAGGTAAAAGAAACAGATAAATCTAGCGGTATTAACCAACTTACAGAAAATAAAAAAATTATTTTATATTAACAAAATAACATTATATATTAGTCCGACTATTTAATAAGGAATGCTTACAATATGAATATTTATTGCATGAATATGGGGTAAGTGGAAAAAGAACACAAATGTATAAGGTTATAAAAATAACATCTATCATATTATTAGCATTATCGCCGTGCAAAATTAATGCTAAGGAATATAAGCAAATATCTTATATCATTGACCAATGTATGGAATGGGTTGAAAGCACTAATGCCAACCAAATAAGAGATATTCAAAAAAGACTAAATATACACAACATTGCTTGTCAAAAACACAATGTTATAAAAATTATAGATAAAGAATATAAAAAAAAGAATAATAAACAAATCATCCTTGATCCAGTATATCCTAGCGTGATTACCTTATTTGAAATGCATGCTAATGATTCTTGGAAAATAGATAAAGGGGAAATTACAACATTTGAATATCTAAAATTACAAGAAAAATTCCGAAAAGAACTATATCATTTAATCGATATATTAAACCTAGATATACAGTAAAAAATATTATTAATTAGCCTCTACCATATTATCCATCTCATCCATAATCACATTTTTATGCTTCCCACCCTTTGATCCCCCGCTTTCCTGAGGTACAGGAGACGATTTAATTACTGGAGGAGGAGAGCTATATGAACCTTCATCTCTAGTAGTTGGTGTATTTGTAATTTTAGGTGGATGAAATTTTTTTTCCTCCGATATAACAGGCACCGCAATATCATCTTGAACTATATTATGCCTACCTCTCTTCCTATTTTTTAAAACATCAGACCTTCTTTGTATAGCATTTCTATTACTGTCTACCTTACCCCTTAATCTATTATATTTAGAATTACTAGAACCAATCTTCCTAGCCTTATTTGTTGATCTATTTTGCAACCTCTTTAAACGCTCTTCTCTTTTTTTCTTTAACCTTTCCTTCCTGTTACTAAAATTTTTATTTAGGCCTCCAACTAACCCTGGAGAGCTACCATCTGAGACACCTCCCCTATCAGAAGAACCTCGATACCCACCACTTCCATAGCTTGACTTTGCTACAGAATAACGCTCATCGTTAGTTTTTGTATTGGCAGAAAATGGAAAAACCATAACCATCATAGAAATGGTACTCCATAATAATATTAATCTCCTCATCAAGAATATTTAACATAATTATAGCTCATCTATAACTTAATTATACTATAAAAGCTATTTTATTTCAAAACATCTTATTACGACAAACACAGCTTTGTGTTAATATATTATACTTTTGTCAACAATCTTACCAAACCAGAAGCAATTATACTACATTTAGAACTATCTATAACTGCTAAATCGGCTAACCTCCTAGCTTAAGAGCATCACCTATATCTAACCCTTGAGCCAACAAACCTCCTAGACACTGTTGTTAAATCTATATATTTTTAGATTTTGTTATATTTTGAGTGTTTTTTTATCTAAATTCTCTTTCATATCGGAATATATGAAAGAGAATTTAGATAAAAAACAAGCCAAAATAGAGGTGAATATGAAATTATATAGACTTAACAACAGTGTCTATTATACCAGACAGCACATCACCTGTACCAGATTTAACTAGGGCACTATTACCATGTGAAGAAATATAAATCTGGTCACCCGATGATAGCTTTATTAAAGGAACATTATTTTTAAGCAATATTTCACAAGAATATCTCGTAATATAACATCAGGAAACCTTGAATAATAATAGAGAAATTCACCAATTGAGTTGCGATAGTAACCACCCCCATTCTGTAAGCAGCTTCTACACATCAATATTACTCCCGGCATATTTTCAGACCCTCCAACTAGAAGCAAATGCCCATAACTTCCTTTATTCGAAACCGCCTCTTCAATTTATCAAAATTAAGCACTTCCCCATTATCACTACTAAGACCTGTTGGCATGTCTATAGAAACTTTTAAATTAGCTAGTTCATTAATCTTTGAAATAATAGAATATCCTAGTTCCTTTATTCCCCTATCTAACCCAATACCAAATATAGCATCAATAATCACAGCAGAAGAACTAATCCTACCAAATTCAAAATCTTGAGATACAACAAATCTTACATTTATTAATTCCTCTCTCGCCCTCTTTGCCAATCCAGAAATCTCATCATATAACTCAACGCAAGTTACATCGATATCTCTCATTTTAGCATATTTTGCCATAACATAACCATCGCCTGCTTCAGACGATATCATGATATTTATGAATTAATAAAAATGGCTAAAATTTATTATTTTTTGCAAACCCATATGGAACCATAGAACCTTTTGTAGCCCTTCTACCAATCCAACCTCTTATATCAGATTCTGTACGTAATTTTGTACCCATCTTAAAACATAGCCCTTCCTTACTGTCTAAAGTCTTCACATCACATAATTCAGAAGCAATTTGCTTCTGTAGAATCACTCCCTTTCCTTTAGACATAAGAGGTAATTCTGACAATTTAAAAATCAACATTTTGCGATTTGAATTAACCACAACAACCATATCATGACTCTCAGCTACAGGCCGTAGAACTTCAACTTTATCACTCCCGTCAAGAGTAACTATCTGCTTTCCAGATTTAGTTTGCGCTATCAAATTTCTGGCGTCTAACCTAAAACCTTTTCCATATTTTGTAGCCAAAATAAAATTATCTTTTTCATTATATTTAAATAATGAAACAATTTTACTATCTGATTGCAAATCAAAAATTAAATTCAAAGGCTGACCATCACTTTTACCACGAGACACCTTATGAGACTCTAGAGTAAAAAACTTTCCTTCATCATTTAACAATATTAACTTATCTGTACTCTTAACTTCTACAACAAAACGCTCCTCATCCCCATTACGATATTTAAATTTACCTCTATCTAAATTATGACCAGTTACAGCCCTAACCCATCCTAATTTAGAACATAACAATGTTAACGGCTCTTCAACTATAAACGATCTAGAAACCAAATTACTTATCTCAAATTGGTGAATAATTTCGGTTCTTCGTTTATATAGCTTATTTTTATTACTAAACTGCTTTTTTAGCTCCTCAAACTCAGTTAATAATTCTTGTTTTTGCAACAATTCTGAATCCAGTAGTTTTTTTAACCAAGACTGACGCTTAACTAATTCATCTCTTTCTTCCTTAATTTTAAACTCCTCCAATTTTCTCAAAGCTCTAAGACGCATATTTAAAATTGATTCAGCTTGTACGTCTGATAAATCAAACTTTTTTATTAATTCAGGCTTAGGTTCATCCTCTTCTCTAATAATTTTAATTACTTCATCTATATTGAGATATGCAACCAAGTATCCTTCCAAAATCTCCAATCTTGATACTATTTTATCAAGTTCATATACAGATTTCCTTTTTAAAATATCATAGCGATGAATAATGAATTCATTTAACACCTCTTTTAAATTCATCACTCTTGGTATTAAATCACCATCTAAAACATTCAAATTTAAATAAAACCTATTTTCCAGATCACTTAATTTGAAAAGCTGTTCCATTAAAAGGTCACTATCAACTTGCTTAGATTTTGGTTCAATTACAATACGCAAATCAGAATCCGATTCATCTCTTATATTTCCAAGTAAAGTTAACTTTTTAGCTTTGTATAAATCAGCTATTTTTTCGATTAACTTTGATTTTTGAACCTGATAAGGAATCTCATATATAACAATCTGATAATTGTTTCTTGGTAGATCTTCTTTATACCATTTTGCCCTTACCCGAAAAGCCCCTCTACCTGTCTCATAACTCTTAATGATACTCTCCTTAGTTTCTAATATAGCACCACCTGTTGGCAAATCAGGACCAGTGATAAAATTAACCAGGTTACTTACGTTACACTCTGGATTATTTATTAAATAAATAAGTGCAGAACATATTTCAGAAACATTATGCGGAGGAATACTAGTAGCCATCCCCACTGCAATTCCCTCAGAACCATTTGCTAGTAGATTGGGAAATTTAGCCGGTAAAATACAAGGCTCAGTATCCCCATCATCATACGTATTTTTAAAATCTACGGTATCTTTATCAATATCATGCAATAATAGCATCGCTACTTCAGTTAACTTTGCCTCAGTATACCGCATTGCAGCAGCATTATCCCCATCTAAAGAACCGAAATTCCCTTGCCCATCAACCAAAGGATAGCGTACAGCAAACGTCTGAGCTAACCTTACCAATGTATCATAAACCGCCTGGTCACCATGTGGGTGATATTTACCTATCACATCCCCTACTACCCTAGCGCATTTTTTGAACCCAGATTCAGGATCAAGCCTCAATTTAAGCATCGCATATAACAGCCTTCTGTGCACAGGCTTTAAACCATCCCGCACATTAGGTAATGAACGAGACATAATAGTAGCCATTGCATAGGATATATATCTCTTACCTAACGCATCACTAAAATTTATATCTTCGATATTATTTTCAACTCTCATAAATGCTCAACAAACTAATATAAATCAAAGTAAACAGGCAAAAACTATAATACGAGATTATAAAACAGCAAGAGAATTTATTCTAGCATTAACCTAGCTAACAAATCTTTCTAAATATATTCACTCCAAATTATAACAAAAACAGCACAAAATTCAGAAAAAAATCAATCTCTAAAAAAGTTAAATATCTATATATAGTTAGCAACACCTAAAAAAGTAATTGAATATAAACACAAAATATATATAAATTACACACCAATTAACTTAACAAATAATTATCAAACAAAACCATGGCTAACAAAGGTAAAGTAGTTCAAGTAATTTCTGCAGTAGTAGACGTCGAATTCCCTACAGGAAAATTACCACCAATCTTAAATGCATTAGAAACACAAAACCATGGAAAAAAGCTAGTTCTAGAAGTTGCCCAGCATATTGGAGAAAACACTGTAAGAACTATCGCAATGGACTCAGCAGAAGGTTTACAAAGAGGAGTAGAAGTTACAGACACTGAAAAACCCATTACAGTACCAGT